>Ga0208940_1000128_pt1 | contig 99987 bp, 70 predicted proteins | sample AD_JPNNA6_MetaG_FD_184445 | JGI IMG/M metagenome (GOLD analysis project Ga0208940, IMG submission 184445) | Active sludge microbial communities of municipal wastewater-treating anaerobic digesters from Japan - AD_JPNNA6_MetaG (SPAdes) (version 2) | ecosystem: Engineered > Bioreactor > Anaerobic... | reverse complement strand
GAAGCCGCAGCCTGGGAAGCGGAGCGCAATGCCGACGCGGCCACGGTTCATTGGCGTTTCACCGCCGCTGACGCCCGCATCAAACTCCGGCGACTCTACCCCTCAATTGATGCTTGACAAAGTACTACGTTTCTTGTCGGCGAAGAGCATCACCAGCCCCGCTATGAGTCCTATCAGACCGTTGCCGATGTCCCAGGCCGGGTACACCCCCCAACCGGTGATAAAGTCACCGAGGATATTGCCTACGGCCCCGGTGAAGAAACCGACGACCGGGCCAAAGACATAGCCAAAGAAGATCGGGATACAGATGGATGGCCGCAGCGCCACCTGGCTGACAGATGGCATCGGGATGACATTGAACAGGTAGTTGAGAACACCGTAGAGTGCTGCGCCGATCGCCATATACACGACCTGCCGGGTTCCCACCTGCCAGGCGTCATTTTTCGCCGTCGCCAGGTAGAGAGCGAAAACACCGATAAGACCGATAGCCGTCGCCCCGATGGGGGCTATGCCGCGGATCTTATCGCCGCTGGTGAGCAGGCTGGCCAGGGCCAACAACACCACAAAGGCCAGCAACACCAGCAGCCAGGTGAGAGCACGATTGGTTTTTGGTTGTTCAGTCATACGTTCATCTCCTTTTCTTAATTAATAGAAATTGATAGAAAAATGGTATCTATTCAGGCTCGTAAACCTGACGAAGCCACTTATTCCCTATGCCAGGTTTGGCGTAGACTTTGGTAGGCCAGGTGCTTCTGTATGACAAGATAGGCGTGTTTCTATAAGCCCATCCCCCCATCCCCCCTGCCCCCCTTCTCCTCCACTTGCGGGGGAGAAGGGGGCTGGGGGATGAGAGGGTCATCACCTGCCGAAGGGGTAACTTATTATGTGCCCTCCCCAAAGTCCCATTCGCCACCTGGCAAAGGTGGCTGAATAGTTACAAAATTTAAACGTTCCGAATGGCATGCGCCAACGCTTCAGCCGATAAGAAGCGGCCGGTCTCCGGCAAGTGCTCCAGGTTCACCTTGAGCAGCGACGTCGGCACCAACCGGCAACGTTCCAGCAATTCCAAATCGCACAAAACCTCCGTGGGTGGACCGTCACCGACAACCCGTCCTCCATGCATCAAAATGACCCGGTTAGCATAGCAGATGGCGAGATCGAGATCATGCGTGATGAAAAGAATAGCCGAAAATCCCGGCGTCTGCAAGATAGAGTCCATAAAGGCGATGTAATTCCAGTAATCCTGTCCGGCGGTCGGCTCGTCCATCACCAGAATTTTGGAGTGCATCGCCAAAACTGCCGCGATGCTGACCCGTTTCTGCTGGCCGAAGGAAAGCGAAAGTGGCGGGTAGTTCTCCAAGCCCCGCCCATGGACCGCGTCAAGCGCCTCATCGACGCCGGCCTCGATCGCTTCTTGACTGAAGCCCAGGTTTTTTGGGCCAAAGGCCAGTTCTTCGCGCACGGTCGGCGCGTAGAGCATATGACTGGGACTTTGAAAGACGTAACCCAACGTGTGGGCGATCTGGGCGACGCTCATTTTCCGCGTGTCGGTTCCCTGGACCAGCACGCAGCCATGCGTGGGCTTCAGCAGGCCAATGGCGTGTTTGACCAGCGTTGTCTTCCCGGCACCGTTAGGTCCAAGCAGCGCCACGATGTCTCCTTGCCGGAGTGTCATATTGACGTCGTGAATGACCTCGGGGTTGTCCTCATAGGCAAACGAGACATCCTCGAACGTGACCAGCGGGTCGCGTCCGTTGGCCTTGATCGCCGGCTCAAAGGAAGGCAGCGGCACTTTCGCAGCGCGTTCTAAAATGATGGGTGCAGGCAGTTTGACCTGATGGTAATCCATCATCCCCATCACCTCGTCCGGCGGGCCGGTGTGGACGATTCTGCCATCCTGCATGAAGAGCACGCGGTCGGGATGGATGCTCAACGCATCTTCGACCCGGTGCTCGACCAGCAGGATGCTGACGCCCTCGTCGGTCAGACGGCGGAAGAGCGCCAGCGCCTCCTGCGCCGATGCCGGATCGAGACTGGCTAACGGCTCATCCAGCAAGAGGATGTCGGGGCGCATCACTAATACGCCGGCCAGACTTACCTTCTGTTTTTCTCCTCCGGAGAGATAGAATGTCTCGCGGTTGCGCAGGTGGGCGATGCCCAGGTAAGCGAGTGTCTCATCCACCCGCTGCCGGATTTCGTCACGCGGCAATCCCAGATTCTCCAGGCCGAAAGCAACCTCGGTGAAGACGTGCGCCCCCAGAATTTGGCGCTCCGGGTCTTGCAACACTGTACCGACGATCTGGGAGACACGCGACAACGGCAAAGCGGACGCATCCTGACCGTTTAGCCATATACGCCCGCTCAAGGTGCCCTTGTAACTGCGGGGCACCAAGCCGTTGATACAGCGGATCAACGTCGTCTTGCCGCAGCCGCTCGATCCGGCCACGAGCAATAGCTCCCCTGCGTGCAGCGTGAACGACACATCCTCGATCGCCGGTTGCTCGCGCGTCCGGTATTGGAAGGTCAGGTTTTGTATGGAGAGAGGTGGAAATTCGCCAGTTGGGGCCACAATGTCTCCTACTCCGACTTCACCGCCATAAATCGCTACGTAGTGATTGGCGTACCGTACCGTGCCATCGACTCTGCATGCATCGTCCAAAAGGCTTCGGCTTCAGCTCCAAGTAGCGAGCCGCTCCGCGCATGGCTCACGGGTGTGAAATTGCTGCCCTGATATACTCATCAACCGCAGACCTGACACCCGAATTGTGCATCAATCAGGTGTCAGGTCTATAAAATACACTCCCGGAGATTAGCGCAGCATAAACTTAAGCTGTTACGGAGTTAGCCCCTCAGCCGGAACCCAACAGAATTTTGGCTACGCAACCCCTCAGCCTGGGTTTACCAGAGGGGGTTAGCGCAACCACTTGTTTTCCAACTCTTTGTCGATGCCCTTGGACTGGATGGCGGCAAGCCCCTGGTTGATCTTGGCAAGCAGCTCGCTATTGCCTTTCTGGACGAGGATACCGTAGTATTCATCGGTGAAGGAATTGCCCACGATCTTGAGTTTGGCGCGGTACTCCTCACGTTGTAGAGCGAAGTCTGCCGCCACCGGTGTATCGCAGACAACCGCGTCGATACGGCCGGCAACCAGGTCCTCGAAGGCCAGCCCGATCTCGTCATATTCTTTCAGCGTGACGCCTTCCATCTTCTGAACCGCGAACGCGCCGGTGGTGCTGATCTGCGCACCCACGGTGTGTCCACTCAAGGTGTCCGGCCCGGTAATGGCACTGTCGGCTTGAACCACGACAATCTGCCCGGCGTTGATGTACGGCGCCGAAAAATCGTACTGCTCCTTGCGTTCATCGGTAATGGTGACGGACGAGATAACTGCATCGTACTCGCCTGCGGCGAGACCGGCGAAGATGCCATCCCATGCCACGTTCTTGTACTCAACTTCCAGACCGGCTTCTTGGGCAATGGCGTTCATAAGATCGATGTCGAAGCCCACAATCGCCTTGTTCTCGTCCACATACTCCATCGGCGGCCACGTTGCATCCGTAGCCACAACGATTTTCGCTGACTGCTTCTGACAGCCTGTCATCAGACTGGTCACAAGTACAGCCACCAACACCAGAAAGATACTCAGTCTTCGGAATTTCATGTCTCCCCCTTCTATGATTCAACACATTTCACCAGTTTGAGAATAGTCTACGCGCTAATCTCTGGCACTATTATGAACACAAATGTATCGATGTCAAATGGCTTTCCTGTTTGGTAACTCTTCAGGCCAGTCAACCTGGCGCAACAACTTATTCCCTATAGTAGGTTTGGCGCAGATTTTGGTATGCCAGGCACTTTTGGATGACGAGATAGGCGTGTTTCTATCAGCCCATTCCCCCTGCCCCCCTTTCCACCAGGAAGGGGATTTTGGGCAGGGATGTGGCGGGCGGCTTCGCCGCCCGCCACATCCCTGCTTTTTCGCCCCCTTCTCCCCCGCAAGCGGAGGAGAAGGGGGCTGGGGGATGAGAGGGTCATCACCTGCCGAAGGGGTAACCTGTTATGTGCCCTCCCCAAAGTCCCGTTCGCCACCTGGCAAGGGTGGCTGAATAGTTACCCCTATAGTAGGTTTGGCGCAGATTTTGGTAAGCCAAGGGCGCGTGGATGACGCGATAGGTGTATTTCTATAAGCCCATCCCCTCCACTTTTCGCCTGTTTTATTGCCCAGATCGACAATTCAGGTATACTCATCCATGGGCAACGCCATGCGTAACGGAGCTAAACGCCATGAAGACAGACAAATGGGGGACATGCTATATTCCATCGCAGCACAACTTTCAATACGTTGGGCGGATTGACGACAGCGACCCGGACGCGCCTGTGTTGCACTACGCGGGCAGTACTATTGTCACCCGCTTCGCAGGGACATCGCTGCGGGCCGAGTTCTCCGACGAGGGCGACTGGAACGAGAACGGCAATCAGGTCGGCCTGGTGATCGACGATGGCGAGCTGCGCCTCTATTCTCTGCGCAAAGGTGTAGCGCACCAGACGGTAGAACTCACCGGTCTATCTGCCGGGGAACACGATCTCGTCATCATCAAACTGCAAGGACCGGGGAACGGGCGTGGCGGCCTCACGTTTCACGGCCTGACGCTTGACGCCTGCGGCAGTCTGAGCGTACCGCCACCCCTGCCTACGTTCAAAATCGAGGTCTATGGCGACTCGGTCACCGCCGGGGAGGGCGCCGGCTGCCCCGCCGGGATGAACGACTGTAGCGCGAACAACGGTTGGTTTTCGTATGCCAACGTCCTTGCCCGGCATCTCCATTGCCAGATTCACAACCTGGGGATCGGAGGACTGGCCGTGCTCGATCACACCGGCTACTTCGAAGACGGCCTGGTGGGACTGGAAACCATCTACGATAAGCTAAACCCGTGCGGTGCGCACAAAACGTCCTGGGATTTCAGCCGTTATCAACCCGATCTGGTCATCATGGCGCTCGGTGTGAACGACCAGAGCAAGGATGGTTTTGTGGACTTGCCCCGTTGGAAAGCCACCTATAAGGCCATCGTGCATGACATCCATGCTCGCTACGGCGGCAAGCCGTCTTTCCTCTTCGCCGTCGCACCGATCCAGGTCTACGACGCCTACCGTCACGTCGCGCAGGTCGCCGAAGAGCTGAAGGACGAGGGGCTGCGCACTTTCTACTATCGCTATGGCTTTGAAGTCAGCGGGCATCCTACCATGACGGAGTCCGCGCGGATGGCTGAGGAGTTGTATACGTTCATCACACTCTTCCAACTTGTGCCCGTAAGGGGACAACGAAGATGACGCTCCATTATCTGGAAAACGCGGCTCTTTTACCGGCCTTACAACAGACCGCTACCGCGACCCTGGATTACATTATTTTAATTTCAGGCGCTTTCGACCCGGCTAATGTTCATACAAGGCAAGCCATCCTGAAAGAGAGTGTCCGCGCTTTGAAGAAAGGAGGGTTGCTCTTTGTACAAGGGCGACCAGATGTTCTGCCAGAGATGGGAGTCTATCTGGACTGTCAGCTCGTTTTTAAGTATTGGATTGCTGTAGAATCCGAGCAAAATAAACCCGGTCATGGGTTACCCTCGGTCCATGCGGGTATTGTGCTCTTTGTCAAAGGAAGTCCCTTCAATCTCCAGAAAGTGCGTTTCCCGCATCAGATATGTAAGGCCTGTCAGAAACCATTACGCGATTGGGGCGGTAAAACCCATTTAATGAACCCTGAAGGTTTCGCCATCTCGGACGTGTGGAAAAATCTTCCCCGCGCCGACAATTATACGCACCTTTCATCTCCGGTGCTGGAGACGATCCTCAAGCTGATCGCCGCCCCGGAAGAAATCGAGGCCCTGAATGGTCTCATCGGTCCACAAGAAGGGCTCCACACTTCCTCTTCAGGAGTTGCTGACGCCCGTATCCAATACCGCCTCCCGCTGTTTCCGTCCCCATCATCGCCTTTACCCGTCAGCTCACCACCCCAAACCCCACCTTCCGCGCTGTGGAACGTAGTTTTAGAAGGAGATGCTGTCGAATGGCTAAAGCAGTACCCTGACAATTCAGTGGATCTCGTCTTCGCCGATCCCCCTTACAATCTGGATAAAGCCTATAACACCTATGCCGACGAACACAGTCGCCAGGAATATCTGGCATGGTGCAACGCCTGGCTAGTAGAATATGCGCGCATTCTCAAACCTACCGGCGCCCTGTACGTTTTGAATTTACCGCACTGGGCGATGTACCATGCTGTATTTCTTAATCAACGGCTCTACTTCCAAAACTGGATTGTCTGGGACGCTCTCTCCGAACCACGCGGGAAACTCATGCCGGCGCACTACAGTTTGCTCTTCTATACTAAACATCCTACCGAGTTCACCTTCAATTATGCCACCGTAGGGCAAGTCGATGCACGTTACTACTGCCTGCGTCAATCCTGTATTCGCCATCGTCAAAGGGAGGGATGGCACGATCAAGAACCGCTCACGGATATTTGGACTGACATCCACCGTATCAAACACCGCCGCGACCGGGATTATCATCCTTGCCAATTGCCGGACGCGCTCCTCGAACGGATTATCCGGCTCTCGACCCATCCTGGCGACATCGTGCTGGATGCCCTGGCGGGAACCGGCACGACGGCAGTGGTGGCGGCACGTCTGGGACGGCGTTACGTTGCTATTGATATTGACCCGGCTTACGTACAAATCACCCGCGACAAGCTGGCGCAGGTCACGCAACGAGGCTATGTGCAGCGGGTCAGCATCCCTAAACCCCGCCCGCCGTACAATAAAAAAGCCCTTCAACTGGAATTGCGCGATCTCGCCGTGCGCCTGGGGCGTCTCCCCACGCCGGAAGATATACAGGAGCACAGTCCGTATAGTGTAGAGACATATCTTGAGGCTTTTCCGACATGGGGCAAAGCTCTCAAAGCCGCCAAATTAGTGGATAACGGAGATAATGAATGAGCCACGAAGCCCGAAAACTGACCTTTGATGAAGCGTGGAATAGCACGACCGTTTTCTTTCTGGATGAAGATTTGGAGATGGAAATCGATCAAGAAGTCGACGCTCTCCTGAAATTAGCGGGGGACACACGAATTTCTGCGTTGGCGGCAATTGACGAAGCCTCCGTAGCGGCTTTCATTGCCTCTCAACCCAGGGCCCTGGAAGTTGTTCTGCGCGACATAGAACTTTCTGAGGAAAAATTTATGCGGATCATTTCCCTGCTGCGCAGAATTGGACGTCTTCCAGGTGACTTTGAAAGCGAGTGGAGTATAGCAAGGATCAAGCACAAAGTCATTCAAGAACCAGACTTCGCTCTGTTTATTGCCAAACTCCTTACAGATGGCAAGCGAGACACGGAATTAGCCGGCCTCATTCCACAATACTATCTCGAAACACTGAATTATCGAGAGATTAAAGGCAGCTCAGAAGCTGCGCGCCGCATCCGTTATAAACGTGCCCTCATAGGTACTTACGGCGGACGCAAAGGATACAAGGTGGAAGAACAAATCAAGCTGCGGCTCGCTGCGATTCAAAAGCAATACGGGGTCGAGTTCGCACAGGGGCGCTCCCGCATGATCGAAACCGATATTGACTTTGCCGTGCCTTCATTGGATGATCCCTGGGTCGTCATTATGTGTTCGTTTCAGGAAACAACCAGCAGCGGACAAACCACCAAAGCACGTTCAATGCGCGACGCTTACGAGAAACTGGTTCATAATAATAGCCGTTATGGAGAAACGCGCGCCTTTGTAAACTTTGTCGATGGCGGCGGCTGGCTGGCACGTAAACGCGATTTGCAAAGATTAGTCCAAGACTGCCATTACTTTATCAATCTGCAACATCTCGATATGCTGGAAGCAATAATTCTAAAACACGTTCCACAAAAGTATCTCAAAACCACCTAAAGAGGTCGATCCATGACGCCCGCACTACCAGAGTATGGGCGTCGTCGTTAACTACGAATCCATCAAGAATATCGTCCATACTCTCGAAAGACACGCTTCTCTTCGCCGTATGGCTCCAGCGTTCCCGGTTTCACCGACTGCACCCGTCCCCAGCGATCGGCCTGGACACGCCACCGCATCTCCCTCCACTCCTCCTGCATCTTGCCTTCGGCATCAGGATGCCAGACGGGTTTGCACTCGCGCAGCACCGCCACGATGCCGCCGTTCTCAGGAATACGTAACACCTCGATAGCTTCGTAAATCGGCGCTTGAGGAGGGGAGACGGAGGCCCCGCGGGGGCCGGATTTAAACCCCAACCGGGGGCCGGCAGTCGCTGTCATGCCCGTGCAGGTGGAGGCCGGCGCTCCTCGTGGGTTGTTGGATTTAGGCATCAGATTGATGCTCTGGGTCACAGTGTCCACCACCACCATTAACAGGCGCTTGGTATCCACAAAAATCGGCTGCGGTGCGTCCCGTTCGAGATGTGAGATATAGCGATGAATGAACAACAACGTCAGCAGGGCCGTCAAACATACATACGACAACACATAGACGAGCGCAAAAATGGCTTTGCGTATCAGCTCTTCGGGTTTACCCCATGCCGTATAGAGAAATATCCATAGGATCGAGAAAAATACCCCTCCCAGGCCGCTGAGTGTCATCGCCGCGACAATTGATACGGGTGCTGCCTGGTACACCTGGGACGCCCACCAGCGCTCCCACCAAAAAAGACGCTTGATGTATAGAACGAAAAACAACAACAGTGAGAGAACTGCGCTGGCTGCTGTCAGGATGGGATAGTAGTACAGCGAAGTCTCGTGTGGATTCCACCAGCACCACCACACTATCAGGGCCAGCGCACCAGGTATCAACCCCAGGAGGCCGCCTTGCAGAAAGACGAACTGAAACACTGTGATGTTCTCCTGTTCCCATACACTCACATCGCTCTTACAGCGTGGGCATAGCCGTTTCTCACTGGTATCGGTTCCACAGTGGCGACATAAGCCTACACAATGTCCCAACGCTGCACCACAGACGGGGCACAGTGCTTCCCCTTGACTGTACTCACCCCGGCACGTTCGACAAATCGGCATTGCTGCTCCTATGACTAAACGCGCTGCATGTTGAATCTACCCCAACGCTTTGAGGCGCGTCGCGATCTCTTCCTCCACTTGCTGGATGGCTGCCTGCATATCCCCTTCGCGTTTTTCCAACTCTCGCAACTGCCCTTCTGTGGCCTCCAGTTGCTCGACGTAACGCTGACGCAGGGCCCCTTCCTTGCCCACCTGGGACAAAGCCTGCATGTTGCCCTGGATTTGTTGCTGCGCTTTGTAGATTTTGTCCCGTTCTTCCCCCACGTGCTGGAGTTGCTTCTCGTAGTCGGCGATAGTATCGTAGAGCATCAACAGCTTGACGACCTGATCATACACAGCACGGTCTATCAGCCCTTGCTTGAGATAGCGTTGCAAGACCTGATGCGATTGCTTCTGCACTTCTTCCTGCCGGCTCAGTAGACGACGCTCCTGCACTTTCAGCACCGTTTCACCCCAGGCGGGCGTTTGCACCTCGAAGCGCAGATGTTCATCGGTGCACTCCGTGGGTGCGGGGGTGTCGAAAAGCTCATAGGACGGTGAACGCGGATGTTCGACGAGCACGACCAACGGATTCGCCGTCTGATTCGAGAGGCGATACTCTTGCCGGCGGATGTCCCATTCTTCAAACAACAGGTAGCTGCCCTTGATGGACAGGCGGTAGATTTCCCGGCTCGCGCTGCTGGACTCGTGAATCTTCGCTCCCAACTCAACGGCGTAGGGGACGACGACCTCGCCGCCGACGGCAGTAAAGGGCAACACCGCCTCGCCCACGTATTCCCCATCGTCGAGAACCGTCACCGGACCGCGTTCCAGAGTGAGGCCGCTCGTGTTCTTCATCCGCAAGGTGGCGACGGGGTGTGTCGGCATTTTGCGTCCGTTGTAGAGCAAATCCTTCCGGTACGTCAGGTTCGCCGCTACCACCGGCACCATCGCCGATTGGCCGCGTCCCACCGTCACCGGCGTCTGGATGACGTATTGAAACAATTCGCCCAGCGCCTCGCCCTTCGTCTCGACGGTCTGCGCCGCCGCCAGGACTTCCCGGCGTAGCGCTTCGGCCATCGGCGGCGGCGGTGCGGGCATTGCCGTTTTAGGCGCCGCCATCGCTGCCCTCATCCCGGCGCCGACAGCCGCCTCGGCAAATTCTACCGGCGCAGCCGCGACGCGGGCTTCTTCTTGTACCTCCGGGCGCTCCGGCGTGAAAGGCGTGTAGAGATCGTAGACGAACGAGATCGGCATCCCGGCTACCAGCGAGAGCGAAATCCTCTGCAAGTCTTCTTCCAGTCGATTGTCGAAGATGCCCCATCCCAGAAGCAGCGCCAGGGGACCGCCCGCCGCTTGCGGATCGAGCGCCAGACGATAGCTGACCCGCCAGGTGGGCGCCGGGGCAATGTAGCTGACCGAGAGGTCGTGCTCGCCCGGCGACAAGCGCACGGTCACACTGCGGTACTCGTCCTGCGTGAGGGATGTCTGCAGGAAGAAGCGCAAATCCGCCGCGCCGCGCTCGTCGAGGATGTCTACGCCCTGAAGGCGCTCCAACGCCACCGTCCGTACTGTGGCCGTCTCGTCGAGCAGCAATGAGACCAACGCCGATGCCAACGGATGGCGCTCCGGCGGCTCGTCGAGGCCCAGCAGCTTGCCCGTCAGCGTTTCACCTTGATCCAGCGCAAGTTGCACGCGCCGCCCCCGCAAACTCGCCAGCAGGTCACGCATACTGCGATCATCGTCCAGGCGGATGGAGCAGCCGGCCAAACGTTCTTCGCGGCTCTGCGGCGTGGCATAATCTACGCCGAGCACCTGTCCCCCGCCCCAATCGATAGCGGTGAGGCTCTTCAAGATGTCATTCATCTCCGTCACGCGGAAGGAGAGTTCCACTTCCTCGCCGCTCAAGGTCGCCCGGCGCTCGAAGAAACCCACGCCGTGCTTGTACAACGTCATCCGGGTAATCGGTAAGTGCGTCATAATCTGCCCTCCTAAAAGTCAGATGGTCATGAGTCGCGTAGTCCAGTAGTCTCCGCTGTGGCCGATCTCCGCTCACATCACCATAAGCTTCAACGAATCAGTCTGTTGTCATACACAATCTTGTCACGCTTCTGGAAGACGTGCAATTTCCACTGTATTCCACAAATGCCTGCCGTTCAACAAACACATACTTGCTTTTTAATGTCTCGGTGAGAGGCAACAAAGTCTTAGCAACGAACGGCAAATAGACGCTGTGCGTAAAAAGCAGTGTTTCTGAGAGCTGAGAAGTTGCTCCGAGTCGCTGTACATCATTCTCCACCACACCTCAACGCTGCCAACTGCGCCAATCGGCCCACCCGCAAAGCCCCCGAACACGGCAAAAAACACGACAATAATGCACAAAACCGCCATGGCAGCTATCTTTCTATTGGCTATATGTATTGCGCCTCTCTCAACTTCTGCTGGGTCTTCTGTGCGTCAGCCGGGAAACCAGCCAGAGGAAGGTGATCACTCCGGCGAAGACAACGCCCGGATGTATGCTGGCCCACAGAACGGCGCGCAGTGCTTTACGCGCGCGCTCAACCTGCCGGAATTCGCGCAGCGGCGGCTCCGCCGGAACGCTCCAGTCGAAATCGAGTAGCCGGTGCAGGTACCCCTGGCGGACCGCGCCTTCGAGGCTAAAGATGTGAATAGTATCGCTCCACACGCGGGCAAGGCGCAGGTCGCGGGCCAACTCGTCCCACGTCAGCGGCGGGATTTGAGCGGCGCCGGCGACGGTGACGCCGCCGCCTGTGCTGCCCACCGCTACCGATCCAGCGGACGGCGCGTAGCTCCACAGCAAACCGGGTCCCAACGGGCGCATAAAGCTGCTATAGAGCATCAACACTTCTCGATCTACCGCGAGATCAACCAATCCCAGGCAACGCTGCAAGAGCCTGGAGCCAACCCGGCGCTCGTCGACCATGAAAGGGATGGCATACTCATCCACGCGATAGCCGGCGGTGCGAATTTGCGCGACCAACGCGCCATAGCGCTCGCATGCACGCCTGAACCGTTCAGCATCGAGCGAACGGCGGAGAAGCGTCACCAGCGCGCGCAGGTCGCCGGCTGCCAGCTTCTTCATCTCGCGCATATCCGGCTCGATGTCGAGACCCACGCCGTCCCACCGCAGATTGTGCATTGCCGTCCACGTCTTGAAATCGGCATAGAAGGCGTCGGCTTCCGGCGCGTTGTCCAGGTTGAACCAGTATCCTTGCGCTTCCGGCAGCAATAGCCACGCTACGACCGGAATCTCCGCAGCATTGAGGCGATGCACGATCTCGGCGCGTTCAGCGCTGAGATCGCGCAATCCCAGACTCACGCCCGCTCCCAAAACACGCAGGTCTTCGATAATCTGGGGATTGGAAAAGAGGTCCTGCAAAGCAGTGGCATCCAACTCGCAAAAGAAGGTCAATCCAGGCGTCATTTTATTGCGCTCCTTCGCGTGAGGCTATCACTATATCCACAGATATTCTACTCGCTATTGCGCCAGAAGGCAAGCGCCGGGGGTATAGTGCCAATGATAGCGACTTAACACCGCCCCAACAAGGTGGGGACTCTCCACGACTCCCCACCGCCTGAAGTTCTCCAACAGGCTGCTATAGTACATCGAGGCAGAAATTTCACACCCGTTAGCCATGCTCGGAGCGGATCGCCAGATCCGCAGTTCTGGCGCGCTGCGCCGGGATCTGACGATCCCGGGCCAGCATAAACTGGGCAGGTATTTGCGCCGCGCAGTACTGGCGACTCTTTTCCACTCATCTGTCGTAGACCCGGCATCCGGTCTGCCCCATGACGTTTAGATTCTGTTAGAACAGCGCTTTATCCATCCCCATTTGCTGGTTTGACAAATGGTCTTATAATCAGGTCACTCTACCCAAGAGCGCTTGGCATACTCAAATCCGCGCACAACCTGGTAGAGGGCATAGATACATAATAAGAACAAACGGGAATTGGTGCAAGCCCTAAACTATAAAGTGGGACGTTCAATTCGTTTTAGGAGGATACAATGGACTTCGCAGGACCTTCACATGGGGACGATGTTTATACTTCCCTTCCCCCTCAGGCCAGGCGTCTGGCACTTTTAACACTGGTGATATGGATGGGGCTGATCGCCGGTGGCTTGTTGGTATGGCCGACGCTGCCTACGGCGGCCCATGTCGCAGCGGCACCTTCACGTCCTCAGGCAGGGGTCAATGCCTGTGGGACAATCATGACCTCCACTACATGGACGACGGACCATGTCTACACCGCCAGCAATTGCTATGTGACCGTGGCGGCCGGCGTTACACTGACCATCGAGCCGGGCGTCATCGTTAAGTTTGGCGGCGTATGTCCGAGCTACGGGTGCGGCGCTGGCAGCGTTGCCTTTCGGGTGGACGGCACGCTGATGGCTTCCGGTACGGCGGAGCAACCCATCATCTTCACCAGCCTGGCCGACGACGCCCACGGCGGTGACACCAACGGTGACGGGGCCAGCGCGGGCGCGCCCGGGCAGTGGTACGGCCTTGTGTTCAACGCCGGCAGTTACGGCCAACTTGACCACACTTTCATCGGCTACGCCGGGGCTTACGCCTTCAATGCCGAGTTGGGATACGGGCGGGGGCAAGTGGACGTGCGCAGCGGTGAAGTGGAAGTGCACTCCAGCACGGTCATCTCCGGCCCGCAAGTGGGTATCTACCTGCAAGGCGCCGGCATTACACCGGTCATCCAGGACACCTACATCGTCGACAACATCAAGACCGACGGCAAGGGTTATGCCATTTATCAGGATAGCATTAACATGCAGCCTACCTACGGTAACCTGACGTTGTCCGGCAATGATCAGGATCGGGTCATGATCGGCCACGTTGAGCAGGCGCTAGCCCAGGATGTAACGCTAGGCGGCACAAACTTTGGCTTTTGGTGCGGCTATACCCTTTGCGATCTTACCGTGGCTGCCAGCACGACCCTGACCATCGCGCCGGGAACGCTCCTCGACTTTACCCCATCTTACGGCATCGCTGTGGCTAACGGCGGTGCGCTCGTCGCCGAAGGCACGGTGACGCAGCCCATCACCTTCACCTCGCCCCTGACAGAAACCGGGTATTGGCTGGGCCTGTGGGCGCAAGCGGGCAGTCAGTTGCGCCTGGATTACTGCGACATCAGCTATGCGGCCAACACCAACTACGGCAAGGGCGGGTTGGAAATCAACACCGCCGATGCGCAAGTGCGCCATTGTCACATTCATCACAATCGGGAGGACGGCCTTTATATCGCTACCAGTCAGGGCGTGGCACTGGAACCCTATATGGAAGACGTGGACATCAGCGATAACGGCTATTACGGCGTCTATCTGTACAACGCTTCCACCTCATTGGCGGCGACTTTTGAAGGCGGTAGCATCAGCCGCAATGGATGGGCCGGGATCGGGTCCTATCCATCTGGCGGCAACCCGGTCAACCTCACGCTGCGCAACCTCACCATCAGCGACAACGGCAGGGCAGGCGCCAACACGGCGGATCAGGCCGGTTTGCGCCTCGACCGCACGCCCAGTTCCCACGTCTTCGAGAACCTGACGTTGAGCGGCAACGCCGGGCCGGCGATCTACTGGGCGTGTGACGGCTCTATCACCGCAGCCAACATCACCGCCACCGGCAACGGCACGGACGCCCTGGTGATGCCGGGGTGTACCCTCACCTCCGGGCGACGCTGGTCATGGGCCGATGCCGGGATTCCGGCGCACGTGACCGGGAACATCTATGTCCCCAGCGGCGCCTTGCTCTCCCTGGCGCCCGGCACCACGCTATTGTTCGCTGCCAACACCAAACTGCAAGTCGAGGGCGCGCTCTATGCCCTAGGCACGGCGGACAGGCCCATTGTATTCACCCGCCTCACCGAGACGCAGGCTCCCTGGTTGGGGATGTATAACAGCAATGGCACTATGGTCTTTCAATATGTTGAGTTGGCCTACGCCGGCAACCAGAACTATGACGCGCTGCTCATCACAGGAGACGCCGCGCGGGTGATCATCCAAAACTCCAAGATCCACCACAGCGGCAATTACGGCATTTACTCCAGAGTGGATACACCCATCTTGCGCCACAACGAGTTCTACTCCAACACGAATCTGGCGGTGTACCGGACGTATGGCGTCACACCCATCGACGCCCGCTACAATTGGTGGGGTGCTCCCAGCGGGCCGTACCACTCCACCCTTAATCCCTCCGGCCAGGGCGACAAAGTGAGCGACTATGTGCTTTTTGATCCCTGGTTGACCGCGCCGCCTGAGGCCGAACAGGTGGTGAGCGATCTGCTGATCACGACCGGCGCGCCGCGCCGCATCAGCCCCGGCCAGACCGTCGATTACGCCATCCAATACCTCAACCTGATGACCACGACCGTGGAAAACGCCATCCTGATGATCCAGTTACCCCAGGCTACCGAGTATGTCGATAACGCCAGCGGCGGCATCTACTGGCCGGAACGCCACCAGGTCTTTTGGAAGTTGGGCGATCTCCTGCCCAACGCCGAGGGGTTTGTCTCCACGCGCGTGCGTTTCCAGTGGGGGTTGCCCGTAGACTACAAAGACGGCGCCATCACCCTGTTGGCGGCGGACAACTACAACGCCGGGCAATTCAATGTAGACGAATATACCGCCTACCAACCGGAGATAGTCACCGCGCAGGTCGCCGTCAGTCAGGCCGAGTTCGACGCACTGCGTGTGGCCACGCCCGACCTGCAAACGCTCTATGCTCAAACTGTCGCCCAGGGTTACACCTACTTTGAGGCCGGGCGCATCACCTTCGACGACGGAACATCCGTCACCGGCGCGGTGTTCCGCACGCCTGATCGCCGCTCGGTGCGCCTGCTGACCCTGTACGAAGGAGCCGCCATGGCTGTCACCGACAGCGATGGCCTCTACACCCTGCACGACACCAGCGGCGGAATGACGACTACGCTCAACGGACTTTCCCGCGCCTATTGGGGCGACTGGGCGCCCACTGCCGGCGTCCAAACTTTAGGCGCGACAGCGCCAACAGCATGCTCATCTGCTGATTGTAAAACCAACTGCATCGGCAAAAAGATAACGTTCAAATACGTGACGTACAGTTTAGGCAAGATGTTTATGTGGACCATCGCTACTGGCGGCGGGGGTGGTTTGGCGAGCGGCGCCTATCACGTGCTCCACGTCAGCAAGATGATTTACGACTGCAACACCGAATGTAACACCGATCCCGCCTCCAACTGCTGTACGGCGGGCCAGGTGCGCTGGACGCCCTCCGGCTGGTTCAAGCTTTTCGGCAGTGCGTGCGTCAAAGAAGTGTGCGGCGCCTCCGGCACGTATGGAAGTCCCGGAACCATCTATTGCACCGCCGGCGGTCAGCGTTGTGTGGCCGGCTACGGAGACAAGGGCGGCTGCAAAGATTGCACGGAGGGTGCGGGTCTCTACAGTGAAGTGCGCCTCGACTCCTGCGCGCTGGCGGCCAACGGACGCCCGCGATGCAGCGATCTGGAACTGCTGCGGGCCAAAGATCCCAATGCCCTCTACGGTCCTGAGGGCGACCTGCTGCCCGGTCAATGGGTGACCTACACCCTCACCTACGAAAACGAAGGCGCGGGACGGGCTTATGGCGTGTACGTGGTTAACATTCTGCCTGCCGCCTTTGATGAAGATACCCTTGATCTCTACGGGCGCGGCGTGTACCAGCCGGAAACCCGCGAGATCGTCTGGGTGGTGGGCGAACTGGGGCCACAGGGCGACCCGGACTCCGAGGGCGCTATCACCTATACCGTGCGCTTGCAGAGCGGCCTGCCTTCCGGCACGATCGTCAGCAACCAGGCGGTTGTCTATTTCCCCAGCGTGCCTGAAGAGACACCCACCAATGCGTGGGTCAACCTCGTCGCGCCGCTGACGGCCCTTCCCCAGACGTTGTACACCGATTACGGCACCCCCTTGACTCTCACCCTGACCGGGCGCGATGTCAGCGATCTACCACTGACGTTCGAGGTGGTGGAATGGCCGCTCGGCGCGTTGACGGGGACGTTGCCCACACTGACCTACACACCGACTGAAAATTTCGTCGGCGTGGATGATTTCACCTTCCGGGTGAGCAACAGCATCACCACCAGCCGTTCGGCGCAGGTGCGCATCAACGTCAGCGCGGTTGGCGATGCCACCCCCCCGCAGGTGCTGTGGGTGTCGCCGTCCGCCGATGCCCGCGATGTTCATGCTCCTCTCACTCCCCTCTATACCGATGCCCTTGGCCCGGCCTACGCGCCGATCATCGCGGTGGGTTTCTCTGAGGTCCTCAGCAGCAGCCAGGTGACAACACAAACCGTGAGATTGGTGAACGCAGTCGGACAACCGGTAACGGGGACGGTGGCGTTCGACAGTTTACTCAACCAGGTGACGCTGGCGCCGCGCGTACCATTGGGCAGTGGAACAATCTACACGGTGACGCTGAGCAGTGAGATCGCCGACCTGGCCGGCAATCCATTAGGTGTGGACCACCGCTGGAGTTTCCACACAGCAGCCCCCGTGTGGCATGACGTCTACCTGCCACTCGTGCTGAGAGAGGATTGAGGACAACGGCGGATGATTGAACGCCCTAACGGGGCAGGGGGGATGGCCCGGCGCTGTATCGGTCACCGGTATAGAAGCGCCGTCGGCATGGTTGTCGTCGCCGTGGTGACCGTCGTCGTGGATGGAACCGTGGAAGCCTGAACCTTTTGCGGAACGACCAGCGATTCCCCTGCCTGGATGATGTCGGAGGTCAGGCCGTTGGCGACTTTGATATCGTCAACGGTGACGCCGTATTTTTGGGCAATCTCCCCCAACGTGTCACCAGCCCGCACTTCGTAGAGCAGTTGGTCCATAGGCGACGCCGCAGTTTGCGGCGTCGTCGTCAACTGCGCGATGGCGTTCTCATCCAGAGGGATCAGCAATTCCTGATCCGGATAGATAACATCCTCCTGCAAGTTGTTGGCTGCGACAACGGCCTCGACCGCGACGCCGAAATGATAAGCGATGGTGGAGAGCACGTCCCCGGACTTCACGGTGTATGTCACCCACTGGGTAACCGCCGTGGCGGTGGCCGTGGGGGTAGGTTCGGCGGACGGCGTGGCGGAGGGCAAGAGTAATGCTTCAGGCGTCCATGTCGCCGTGGGCAACGGCTCGACGGTCCATGCCACCCCAGGTTCCGGCGTCGGCTCAGGACTGGGCCGTAGCAGCAGGAGCACTGCGACTAACACAAACAGACCGACGCCCAGGCCAACCCCCAGGCCGACTACGATGTCTTGGCGATGAATCGATTTTTCTTCCAACATATTCTTTCGTCCCTTCTACCAGCCTAGCGGAGAGATTAAATAACACCCCATCAAGGGACAGCGGAATCCCAAACGTTCGGGCGTGTTCTATAACTGCCCCAACAAGTTGGGGACGCCCTATAATTTGCAAATGACGCTCTGGAATCTGTGGGGGACTCCCTACGACCTGTTAGCGTTACTCTTATTTTTCCTCGATGCGAATCGTCTTAATCACCTCGCCGGGCCTGGTCGCGGTTTGGGGATCACGCAGGCTGATCGACTTCAGCACGTCCATCCCCTCGATGACCTGACCGAAGATGGTGTGACGACCATCCAGCCACGGCGTCTCCACGAAGGTGATGAAGAACTGGCTACCGTTGGTGTTCGCGCCGGCATTGGCCATCGCCAATACACCGGGGCCGTCGAACTTCAAGCTGGCGTCGAATTCGTCGGCGAAACGATAGCCCGGCCCGCCACGACCGGTGCCGGTGGGATCGCCGGCCTGGGCCATGAAGTCCGCGATGACGCGGTGAAAGGTCGTGTTGTCGTAGAACCCCTGGCGGGCGAGGAAAACGAAGTTGTTCACGGTCGTAGGTGCTTTGTCGGCGTATAGTTGCATCACGATGTCGCCTTTCTCGGTCTCGATGGTGGCGATGTACGTCTTCGTCGGATCAATCATCATGGCCGGAGGCGCGGTATACATTCCATTACGATCTGCCGGATTCTTAGGCATGGGTATCGCTCCTTGTTGTGTAGTTGCGGTGGGTTGCCCCCCCTTGAGTGCTTCTTCAATGAGACGGCGGATCTCGCCGGGGTTGTTTCCCTGAACTTTTTGCCCGTTGATGAAAAAAGTGGGCGTCGCGGTGACGCCGCGCTGATAGGCGGCCATTGAGGCGTCGTTGACGGCGTCCGCGTAGCGGTTCTTCGCCTTGCACGTGCTGAACTGCTCGATGTTCAAGCCCACTTCTTTGGCGGCGGCATCCAGGTCAAAGGTGTTGTTGCCGATGGCGGTGAAAACAGTGTGTTCGTAGGCGAAATACTTGCCCTGTTCGGCGGCGCACATGGCTGCCGCCAGGTATTGTTGCGATTCGGTGCGATTGAAAGCCATAAAATGACCCACGTAACGCACTTTTCCGCTCGCCACATAATCCGTGAGGATTCCCTCCAGGCTTTCGGTGTTGAAGCTGCGGCAGTGCCCGCAGAGGATTTCGCTGAATTCCATGACTGTGACTGGTGCATTCTCAACCCCCAACGCAGGAAGCCAGCGTGTCCCCGCAGGGCCGCCGGGATAGAGCACCTGGGTCGCGCCGTCGTTGTAGGGCGTCCCCGTCAGCCCCAAGAATGATTCCTGGATGGCCAGACCTGCCTCTGGCGGGGCGGACGTCGGCGCGGGTGTGGCCGACGGTGGGGGAGTCGCCGGAACTGCTGTGGCAACAGACCCGGTGGCAGAGCGCGCCTCATCGGTTGTAGAGGTGGCAGTTCCGCCACACCCCGATATCCACAGGACGATGATCCCAAACGACAGGACAATTTTCGATGCCGGCGATGCTTTCATAGCCGCTATTTCTCCGTGATGCGGATGGTTTTGATCAGATCACCCGGCGTCGTCGCCGTCTGGGGATCACGCAGGCTGATCGAGGGCAGTATGTCCAGCCCCTCGATGACCTTACCGAAGATGGTATGTTTGCCGTTCAGCCATGGCGTCTCGACGAAGGTGATGAAGAACTGGCTACCGTTGGTATTGGCGCCGGCGTTCGCCATCGCCATCACACCGGGGCCGTCGAACTTCAGGCTATCGTCGAATTCGTCGGCGAATTGGTAACCCGGCCCGCCCGATCCGCTGCCGGTAGGATCGCCGGCCTGGGCCATGAAGTCCGCCATGACGCGGTGAAAGGTCGTGTTGTCGTAGAACCCCTGACGGGCGAGGAAAACGAAGTTGTTCACGGTCGTGGGTGCCTTGTCGGCGTACAGTTGCACCACGATGTTGCCTTTCTCGGTCTCGATGGTGGCGATGTACGTCTTCGCCGGATCGATGGTCATAGGTGGCGGCGTTGTATACATCCCATTGCGCGCCGCCGGATCGGCGGGCATGCCCGAACTGGCGGTTGCCGGTACTGCGGCGGTCGGCGCTGCTGTCGGGGATGTTTCCGGCGTTGCGCTCTGGCCTTGATGCAGAATCAACACCAGTCCGACCCCCAGCAGGGCCACAATCCCCACGACGCCCGCGACCCACCATAAACGCTGTGTTTTGGCCTTCTTGGTCGCTGTGGCTGCCGCCGTGCCTTTCTTCACCGTATTGGGCAGTGGTTTTTTGTTCACCGCCGCCCCTTTCCCTTTGGCCGGCGGAGTTTTGTAAGGTTGCTTCTTCGATGCTGCGCCTTTTTTTGATTTCGACATATTGCCTCCACGTTGCAGATTTGAGCTAAATTCTATTCCAATTTGCCAGAAATGCCAGAGACGGTCATTAGCAAGTAGGTGAGGGGGATGCGGAGCACGAAAAATCCGGTCGGAAAATATGGTGACCGGCTGGTGGGGGTAGTATCGGTATGACGAAACACAGAGTCGATGGTACAAAATGAGGGAGTTGATTGTCACCGAACAGGATTGGGACCTGGCCCCCATTGGCGCGGAGACGAACGTTGGGGCTATTCGCGTCACACGGACAGATAAGCGCGGGCGAAGGCTGAGCCGTTGGGCGGCGTGGGCGTAAGTCAAGATACGTCTATCCCCTTCGAATGATTGACAATGCTCGATTTTGACCATAATCTTAGTCAAATATAACCAGCAAACGTTTTCAGCTTATCTACGATACCGAATTTGTCGCGCAAATGCGCTTTATTGAGCGTAAATATCACACCTTCATCTTCATCCGCACAATGATTGAGCAACAACTGGTTTTTGAGCCGCATGTCGAAACTCGCAGCCGCAAGATATTGACCAGGGCATCTGATTTCGGCGCGCGTTGGGAACTGCGTTTTGGCGACAACGATCAATTTCGCGTTTTTTACAGCGTTTATCCAGCGAAAGCGAAAGTGCATATTTTGGCCGTTGGCATCAAGGTGCGCGAGCGTTTGTATATGGGTGAATATTGCTCCCTTAGCTGATGTTCAGGCGCGTTTTAGCGCCTATATAAATAGGACTTACGCCAATTTTCGTTTGTAGTGGTGGCTTTAGCCGTTCTTAGCTCCTCAGAGACGCCTGAAGGCGTCATTACAAATCCTCCGCCGCTTGATTCGAGCCAGGCTGGCGTAAGTCCTATAAAATGGTTCTTCAGGATTTCGCAGGGTCGAAATAAAAAACCGGCCACGGATTGCACGAATTGACACGAAAAGTATAAAATATTCAGCCTCTCCTTTCCAGGTTGCGAATGGGACTTCGGGGGTGGTGCAATCGACAACTATGATAAAGGCAGGTAGACTATGATGCGCCGTATTGGATATTACCTATCTTCAATCCCTACAATTTTGGGACAGATCAAAAACTGGTATGTGTGTCTCGGACTCTTGGCAAATAAGAAACCAGTGATTATCAAATTAAGAAGTGGTTGTCAATTCAAGGTTCGGAGTTTGATGGATGTTTGGATCCTTAAAGAGACCTGCCTTGATCGCGATTATGAATCTAAGGCTACTGCAATTCAAGACAATTGGACTGTTGTTGATATAGGTGCTGGACTTGGGGATTTTGCCGTTTCGGTTGCTTATGAGCATCCAAACTGTCGGGTCTATGCGTATGAACCTTTTCCAGAATCTTACAGATTGTTAGCAGAAAATATCAAATTGAATTCTATTAGTAACGTGGTAGCCGCCCCTATAGCCGTGGGCGCACAGTCAGGCGAGATGACACTATTTGCCACAGGGGCAGCAGTTCAACACACCACTACCAATGCTTCAAGACAAGCAGACGCCATTTCCGTACAAGGGCTTTGCCTTGATGATGTGCTGAGGGCAAACGTTATCGAAGCCTGCGATTTTCTAAAAATGGATTGCGAGGGCGGTGAGTTCGATATTCTCCTCAGTGCAAGCGAAGCGACATTGCAGAAGATGAAGAATATCTGCCTTGAATATCACGATGGAATTACAAGGTTTTCACACACAGATTTGGTAGATTATTTGCAGAAAAGGGGTTTTCAAGTAAGAACTGTCTTAAATCCAGTTCACAGCCATTTGGGGTTCTTGTATGCATTTCGATAGTTTTTGTTAAAACAGGGTCGTCCAACATCGCATAAACCTGACGGGGCTAGCGGCGCACTTGGCGGCGGGGCTATGCGCGCGAGCGGGTCTGCAGGCACAGTCTACCCGCCGCAGCCGCCGCACGGCTTAAGCCGCGCCGTTAGACGGTACCTCCCCGCATTGCGGCTTGACAGATGGATATGTTGTTGTGCACGTATAGACATATAATAGGAAGTAGCCATGGGACGACTTCTCAGTAGTACGGGCTTCGAGTAGGACGCAGACAACCGTGAGAAGAACTGGATCCGGCACCAGGTATCAGTCCCCAAATATGAACAGGCCTTCTTTAACACCTCCCTCTTGGCTGCCGAAAACGAGCACCATTCGAGCATTGAGCCTCGCTACTACGTGCTGGGTCAGACGGATGCCGGTCGGAATCTGTTCGTGATCGTCACAGTTCGCGGCGAGTTGATCTGCATCAATCACTGCTGAAGAGGCATGTCGCGGAGGAATTGCGGCCAAGCAAGGTTGGAGGCACTGTTTGATCTCGGCGTGGAGCCGACCGCGCTATGATGAGCAGTGGCGGGGTGGGTTGAGCCTGCCCCGAGGTCCGTCACGGAGTCCCGTCGCCAAAGCCGCGCGGCGGGTGAAGCCTGTCCGTTAGGCCTTGAGTTAGGAGCACATTTCGTAGATGTGAAGCGTTTCCCCCGCTAGAGCAGGCCTTAACCTGCGGCTGTACCTGACGTGGCTATCATGCTTGGTCGTGAGGTTGACCGGGCTTGCTGCCGGGGGCTCCGCCGCGTGAAGGTATCGCTGCCCGCCGTTGAGTAAAGGGTTGCGCCCACGTAGTCGCCGCCCAACAGCGCTTCAAGCCGCGGGTGGCGGCGGTGAAACACGGGCGGAGGGGTCTGTTCCCGCAAGCAGGGCCTCGCCTCTACCATGCGGTTATGGTGGGTCGCATGACCCCGGGTTTCGATGTGCAGGCGGTACGCCGCACTGAATAAATCGCCCCCTTGTGGAACAACATATCCTTCCTCAGCTTGTCCCTTCTCCGGTGTGTGCTACAATGCGATGGTGTGGAGGACGGTTAAAAAACGAGTTCCTGCATAGCGTAGGCGTCACGCCGGGCAAAGCGAAGAGCCTCAACGCTCTAAGGCGCAAACTCTCCCCACAGGAATTGTACGCCTGGCGCAAAAAATATCAGGAGGACAATGGAATAGCGTATGGAAGAAGAAATCGATCTGCGAATTTACCTTGACATTCTGCTCAAGTGGTGGTGGCTCATCATCTTGGGCGCGGCTGTGGTCGGTGCTGGCGCGTTCTTGGTGAGTTCGTTGATGCCGCCAGTTTACGAAGCTTCTGCCGGCGTGGTCAGGCTTCGAAGTCAGGCTGAGATCTCCCTGGGTTCGGGTTTCCAGACCATTACCGAAGAAAGCTCAGATCCTAATATAGCCTATAATGCAGCGGATTTATTCCTAGATCGCAACACTCGCTTGATGAACAGCCTGGTAGGGATGGTACAAAACGGAGCCATCGCCAACCAGGTCGCCGCCGAATTAAAAGATATCCTTGAGGAAGAAGAGCAAGATCCTACGGTATTAAGCGCCATGGTGCGTGGGGAACTTTTCGTTCCGGAGGATGGCGAGGGAAACAGCGATACGATTCGTATTATTGTGACCCATGAAGACCCGGTGAAGGCGGCGGCTATTGCTAATGCGTGGGCCAAGTATTACGAACAGTATGTGAATCAGATTTATGGCGACGTTACCTATGCCCCCTTCTTGGATATCGAGACGCAGGTGAAAACGGCGCGCGGTAAATATGATGTCGCTCACGAGGCATTACTCAAATTCTTGTACGAGGATGATCGTGTCAACGAATTGCAACGTCAGATCACGGAGGAGGAGGTCATCATCGAGCGGCTGCGTTCTGGGCGGCAGACGGCAATTTCGACGCTCATCGATAAAGAAGTTGAAACAAGGCAACGGCTCATCAACGCTTATCTCGAGGACGACACCACCAACCGGTTGTTTGCTTTCAACAAGGGTCAGGAAGCTAAACGGCAAATTCTTACCACCTGGATCGACGCCGAGATTGCCAATCGCATGGCCGCCATCAATCGAGATCGCGACATTCGACTCCGCTTTTTCAATACCGAGGTCGCTACGGAGATTGACTCCAAAGTACGCGTATTCGAGCACCGGCGGGATGAATTGTATCGCAACCTGGAGCAAGATTACGCGCGTAAGCACACCTTAGAGGACCTGCTGAAAGAGGCACGGTTGATGCGCGAGCAGGTTGCTAAGGGCGGTGAGGGCAGCGCCAAAAGCACCGGCCTGGCGCTGGTGGCGTTCAAGGCTCGGATTTTCAACGCCGATAGCGGTTTGCCCTTTAATGAATTGAATCTCGAAATGACATCGGTCGATGCCTTAAGCCCCAATCTTAGCGCCGCGCAGCAACTCAGCGATCTTGATGGTTTGATTGCTGCCATGGAAGAGGAGATAGCGGCATTAGAGACCTCTATTGCCACACAGTCTGAGGCCATGCTGCAAGGCGAAGGGTACGATTTTCTGGACCTCCTCTCGCCGGAGTACCTCTCCATTTCCGCTTCTGAGTCGGTTTCTCCAACCGAGGCCAGCGCCCTAACGCAACAAAGTGCGATCTCGCCAAGTTTGAGTACCTATATTTTGGAAAGATACGATGATTTGTTTAAGGTTGGCGACATGGCGCTCTCGGCCCGCGACATTGCGACAGACACGGAGTTGTTCGCCGAAATCAGCACGCTGTACCCGGAACTTTTTGCCAAGGATGCCTGGATGGAGTTTTCCGAATCTGTGGGGCAGGATACCGAATTGCGTACTCTGGCGAATCAAATGGCCGATGATTTTCTGAATATGAAAGGCTGGGACAAGATATTGGCTTATTCCACGCTGGATCTACCCCTCACCCAGGAAATTGTCCGCCGTGAGAACAATGTGCGGTCGCTCCAGGCCGAGATCGTGAGATTGGATCGAGTGCGCGCCGATTTACAACAGGATAACGATCTGGCCTGGCAGGCCTATAGCACACTGCTGGCTAAGGCGCAAGAAGTATCCATAGCCGCTTCTTCCGTGGGCAGCGAGGTGCGGTTTGCTTCACAAGCAGTACCGCCGCTTGAGCCGGCAGGCCCCAAGAAGATGATGAATACCGCCATCGGTTTGGCCGTCGGCTTGATCGGCGGCGTGGTTTGTGCGTTCCTGTTCAATTATCTGGGCTTGGAGAGTAACCCGCAGGCTTTGTGGCTGCAATGGACCAAAAAGAAAGCCCCTGTCGCGTAACGCACAACGGGTAAACCATGGAAGAAGAAATCGATCTGCGAATTTACCTTGACATTCTGCTCAAGTGGTGGTGGCTGATTGTTCTGGGTGCAGTCGTGGTAGGTGCCGGTGCGTTCCTGGTGAGTTCGTTGATGCCGCCAGTTTATGAAGCTTCTGCCGGCGTGGTTTCGCTCAAGAGCCGTGCGGAAGTGTCGTTGGGCTCGGGAGTCCAGACGATTACGGAGGATGACATAAGTTATGGAAATATGGTCGGTTCGACGGCCATCATGGAGCGCACCCAACAGCGTTTGAATACTCTGGCCGGAATGGTAAAGAACGGCGCTATTGCGCAGCAGGTCGTCACTGAACTGAGCGCCGACCTTGATGAAGAAGAACGTGACCCGGCCGTGCTCCTGGACTATGTCGAAGGGCAACTATTGCAGTTGGAGGATAGCACAGGAAGCAATGCGATCCAGGGCAGTGATACGATCCAGATCATCGTTTCCCATAAGGACCCGGTAAAAGCTGCGCTGATCGCCAACGCCTGGGCCAGGGCTTACGAAATCCACGTCAACGGTATCTATGGTGAGGCCCAGCTCTCCCCATTCGTCGATATTGCCTCGCAAGTGCAAAAGGCTCGCATCGAATACAATGCGGCTCAGGAAGCCTGGCTGACTTTCCTCTCTGAGGATGATCAGATCAACGCGATACAACGCCAAATCGACGAGGAAACGATCATCATCAATAATCTGCGCTCCGCGCGCCAGACCGCTATCTCCACCGTGGTCGATAAAGAGGTCAAAGTGCGCGAGGCGCTGATTGATGCCTACTTGAGCGATGTGCAGGCCAACCGTTTGTTTGCTTTTGAGAAGGGGCAAACGGCCAAACGTGAAATCCTGAGCGCTCTGGTTGATTCGGAGATTTCCAATCGCCTGGCAGTGATCCAACGCGATCGCAATGTCCGCGAGCAACTGTTCGAGACGGCGATCAACGCGGAGATTGCCGCCCGCTTGCAGGTCTTTGAACAAGAACGTGATGCCTTGCGGGTGGATTTGGAAGAAGATTACAATCGTAAACAGCGCATCGAAAATTTGTTAGTCGAGGCGGAAATGATGCGCGATCAGTTGCGCGAGGGGGGCGAGGCCAGCGCCCGCAGCAACGGTCTGGCATTGCTGGCTTTCAAGTCGCGTGTCTTTAATGCTGCGGAGGGTCTCCCTTTCGACCGCCTGGATTTGCAGGCCAGCAGCATCGACGCTCTGAATCCCAATCGCAGCGCCGCCGAACAAATCGCCGACCTGGACGCATTGATTATCGCCATGGAACGCGAAGTGGCACGCCTGGAAGCCGCAATCCAGGAGAAATCGACGGCACGGCTGGAAGGCAAAGGGTATCAGTTCCTCGACTTGCTGTCGCCGGAATATCTGACGCTATCCTTTACGCAAACGCTCGGTATGGATACGTTGACGGGCGCCACAGTCATTTCGCCTAATCTCAGCGCCTTCATCCTGAAAAGCTATACCGATACGTTTGAGATTGGCTCAATGGCCCTGGCGGCGCAGGATGTGGCAACGGACACACAACTCTTCGCGGAGATTCAGAAACTTTACCCGGAGTTGTATACGAAAGATGCCTGGATGGAGCTGGCGAATTCGATACCTGAAACCCCTGAACTGGTGAGTCTCGCCAACCAAATGGCCGATGATCTCCTGAAAATGAAGGGCCTGGAGGAGTTGCTGGCCTTTTCCGTGTTGGATGAACCGTTGTCGAAAGAGATCGATCAACGTGAATTGCGCGTGCGTGAGTTAGAAGCAGAGGTTTCCCGGTTGACGCAATACAAGAAAGATTTGCAACAGCAGCGCGATTTGACGTGGCAGGCGTATTCGGTCTTGCTCTCCAAAGCACAAGAAGTGACCATTGCTTCTGCGTCAGAAGGCAGCGAGGTGCGTTTTGCCTCGCCGGCTGTCGCGCCGCTTGAGCCCGTCAGCCCCCACAAACTGCGGAATACCGCCGTCGGTTTGGCCGTTGGCTTGATCGGCGGCGTGATCGGCGCCTTCCTGTTCAGCTACCTGGGTCTGGACAGCCATCCGCGGGCTTTCTGGGCGCAGTTGACCGGGAAAAAGCCGGCTAGCGCGTAGGGAAAAATCAATGGTGCAGAATGAGCTACCAAAAGCCGCTTTCCCGTGGGTACAGGTATTGCTGGCGGCAGTGTTGCTCGTGAGCGGCCTGCTATTGCTGCTGACGGTCATTCCGCCAGTCACCCTCTCCTGGGAAACAGCCAGCGAGGTGGGCACGGCGGGTTTCAATGTCTATCGCGCCGCTGCACCGGGCGGTGATTTTGTGCCGATCAACACTACGCTGATCCCCGCCGCCGGGAATGAACTGCTGGGCGCCGCCTACCGCTTTGAGGACGACGCCGTCGTGCTGGGGCGACGCTATGCCTATCGCATCGAGGAAGTCGAGTGGGACGGCTCGATCAATCTTTACCCCGAGACGGTGACGGTGCGCGCCGGACTTCCCCGCTTCTGGACCAAGGTCGAGGGCGGCATTTTACTGCTGGTGGCGCTGTTTTTGTTGCGCCGCAGTTTCAAGCGATGAACACCGCCTGCTGCGCGCTGGGCATCGCAGGGACGGCATTGCGGGTGAACGTCCCTGAACCCTGGCTAACGCCGCTCGGCGCGGCCTGGGCCTCCTGGGCGCCGGCGGCAGAGACACGACCGTGGTCCATCGTGATTGCCGAGGATGCCGACCTTGCAGAGCCTGAAGGACCACTTTTCGCCGTGCGTCCCCGTTGCCGGGGAGGCATGTGCGCCTTGCTCGCTCCGGGCTTCGCGGGTGACGTGAATGCCGGGCAGGGTGTGGGACATTTGTATGCGCATCCTGCCGCTACGCCGGCCGACGTTGGCTACTTCCTGCGGGTTGCCCTGGCGGTGCAGGCTTTTGCGCGTGGTGGGATACTTTTCCATGCCGCCGGCGTCGTGCATCGTGACAAAGGCTATGCCTTGTTTGGCGTTTCCGGCAGCGGGAAAACGACGGCGGCGCATTTCTCCGCGCCGGATCCGGTGCTCAACGACGATCTGCTGCTCCTATGGCCTTCTGCAGGGGGCTGGCAGATCTATGCCACCCCCTTCGGCAAGCGCCGGGGTGATGTGCGCCATGCAGTGCTCCACGGGTTGCTGCGTCTGGTGCAAGACAGTGACGTCTTCCTCGCGCCCCTGTCGCCGGGGCAGGCGCTGGGCGAACTGGTGTCGAATACGCCCGTGTTAGCCGCCGATGCGCTGTGGCTGCCGGATGTTTTGTCGCGCTGGGAGACTGTGCTAGCCGGAACGCCAGCCTATGCGTTGCACTTCCGGCGCGATCCTTCATTCTGGGAGGTCATCGATGCTGAGTTGGGATGATGTGTTGGCGGTGGAATCCACGGTTGTGACCCGCGAGAGCGGCCATGAGCTGGTGGTCGTGTTGCCTGAACAGGGAAAGTTCGTTGTGCTCAATGCCACCGGCGCGCGCATGCTGCACCTGACCGATGGTAAGCGCACCTTGCGCGAGATTGCGAACGTCATGGCCGGTGAATTCGATGCCGCCCCGGCGCAAGTGGAGAGCGACGTTCTGCGCTTGGCCCAATCTCTGCTCGAGCGCGGCGCGATGGTCGCCACCGGGCAAAATCCGTAGGTAGTGGCGACTTGAGTCGTTGGTCACAAGAGCGCCCGAAGTCGCTACTACACGCCGTATGGCTGACGCGATGAAGTTCACTGTCGTACTGGCTGTTGACCCTGAAACGCCGGATCCTGGACTGATTCAGCAGGCGGCGATGGTCCTCCGCCGCGGCGGGCTCGTCGCCTTTCCCACCGAGACGGTTTACGGCCTGGGCGCGAATGCGCTGGACGCCGAAGCTGTGCAGGGCATTTTCGTCGCCAAAGGCCGACCGGCCTACGACCCTTTGATTGTCCATCTGGCAGAGGGTGACGCCCTCTCGCAGGTTGTCGCGGATGCGCCGCCGCTGGCGTATACGTTGGCCGCGCGTTTTTGGCCAGGGCCGCTGACGCTGGTTTTGCCGCGGAGTCCCCAGGTGCCTCTGGCGGTGACGGCCGGCGGCCCCACGGTCGCCGTGCGCGTGCCGGCGCATCCGGTGGCGCTGGCGTTGATCCGCACGGCCGGCTTCCCCATCGCCGCGCCGAGCGCCAACCGGTTTGGACATCTCAGTCCCACCCAGGCCGCGCACGTCCTGGACGATCTGGAGGGGCGCATTGATGTCATCCTGGACGGTGGCCCGACGCCGGTAGGCGTGGAATCCACCGTGCTGTCCCTGGTCACACCCGTCCCAACCCTCCTGCGGCCCGGCGGCATCAGCCGTGAGGCGCTGGAAGCGGTATTAGGGGATGTGCAGGTAGCGGCGTGGTCCTTCTCCGCCGCAGACACACTGCCTGCGCCCGGCACGTTGACGCAGCACTACGCGCCGCGCGCCAGATTGATCCTCTACCGCGGCTCCCGTGACGCCGTATTGCCTGTCATGCGTGACGCAGCATGGCACAGTCTGAAGCAGGGTCAGCGCGTGGGTTTGTTGTTGGCGGAAGAGGACCTGCCTGTCTTTTCCGGCATTCCGGCGATCTTTCAAACCGTCGGGACTGCGGGGGCGTTGGAGGAAGTGGCGCGACAGCTTTTCGCCGCTTTGCATGCGCTCGATCACGCGAATGTGACCATGATTTTGGCCCGCGACTTTGGCGCCACCGGGCTGGGTCTGGCCATCCGCGACCGTCTGACACGCGCGGCAGCGGGAAATGTGGTCGATGTGGATTGATAATAAGTTGTTCCGCCAGGTTGACTAGTCCATCGAGGCAGAAATTCCACACCCGTTAGCCATGCTCGGAGCGGATCGCCAGATCCGCGGTTCTGGCGCGCTACGCCGGGAGCTGACGATCCCTGGCCAGCATAAACCGGGCAGGGATTGGCGCCACGCAGCACTAGCCTGAATAGATGCGTGCTATGTACGTAAGAAGTCACGCAAACGCCGGGCGTGGGCGGGGTGACGCAATCGGCTCAATGCCTGCGCTTCAATCTGCCGCACCCGTTCGCGCGTGACGCCTAGCTTTTTGCCCACTTCTTCGAGGGTGTAGGTCTGTCCATCCAGTAGCCCATAGCGCATTTGCAGGATTTTGACCTCGCGCGGCGGCAGATCGACCAGGATTTCCAACAACAAATCGCGCAACATGGTCGAACTGACTTCGTCAGGGGGGGCAGGGCTTTCGATGTCCTCAACGAAATCGCCGAGGGTGCTCTCTTCTTCTTCATCGGTGGGCATTTCCAGGGAGAGGGGACGGCGCGCCACGTCAAGCATTTGTTCAACTTTGCGTACCGGAATTTCCATCTCCGCGGCCAGCTCTTCCGGTGTGGGACTGCGTCCTAACCGCTGGGTCAGTTGATGCGAGATTCGCAGCATTTTGTTGATTTGATCGCCCATGTGAACGGGCACGCGAATGGTGCGGCTCTGATCGGCGATGGCTCGCGTCACAGCCTGCCGTATCCACCAGGTGGCATAGGTGGAGAATTTATGGCCGCGTTTATAGTCGAACTTGTTGGAGGCGCGAATCAGGCCGATATTGCCCTCCTGGATCAGGTCGAGGAAGGGCACGCCACGCCCGATATATTTCTTGGCAACACTGATGACCAACCGCGAATTGGCGCGGATTAAATGTTCGCGCGCGGCAATCCCATCGTCGATGTTGCGTTCCAGTTCCCAACGTTTTTCTTCACTGTGATATTTTCCATTGTTCAGGCGGAACTGGGCTTTCTTGCCATTCTCCATGCGCATCGCTAAGGCGACTTCTTCTTCGGCGGTCAGCAGGGGGACTTTGCCGATTTCCTTCAGGTAGAGGCCAATGGTGTCATCGACTTCGATGGCACGGTAAATGTCCTCTTCGGCCTTTCCTTCCTCGTCTTCCTCGTCGATTTCAAAGAAAACGCTGGGAGGTTTTTCGTCGACGCCGCCTACGGTGATACCCGACTCCATCAACGCCGCAATGATTTCATCCAGGCGCTCGACATCTTCTTCCGCTTCGGGGAAAACCCGGAGTATATCCTCGTAGGTGATGTGTCCGCGTTCGTCCCCCAGGGACAGCAAGTATTCCTCGCCGGAGGGTTCCTCAGCCAAAGCGGGAATTTCCTCTTCGTCGTCCTCTTCTTCTTCGTCGTCTTGCACGAGCTCTTCTTCTAAGAGCGCGTCGTCTAGTTCATTGTCGCTAGCCAATACTACATCCTTATCTGTCATGAGGGAATTACACTTATCTTATCAGGATATTCGAATCTAGCTGCTTGTCAACTATTTCCAGGGTAGAGCGCAAATGATTGGGAAGTGCGCGGGCCGGTCTCCGACCGTGCCAATCTGGAGACCGGCCACAGCCATTCAGGTACAATTTCCAGATGGTTACCTTCCCTTTTCGTATCTATTCAGGCTAGTAAACCTGGTGAAGCAACTTATTCCATAGTAGGTTTGGCGCGGATTCTGGTATGCAAAGTCTCTTGGATGACAAGATATTCGCGTTTCTATAATCCTATCCCCCTGCCCCCTTCTTCCCCGCTTGCGGGGGAGAAGGGGATTGGGGGATGAGAGGGTCATCGTCTATGACCGAAGTGTCCACACATAGGACTTACGCTAAACTATGGTTTTTTGTCACCACCACAGACCTGTCAGGTTTGCCAAACCTGACAAGTCTAACACATGATGCACCCTCCCCTAAGTCCCATTCGCTACCTGGCAAGGGCGGCTGAATAGTTACCTCTTTTCCAATGATTTGTCGTATACCCCTATTTCCAGGTTTGACATTGGGGGGCGAATGGTCCATTCGCCCTATGTCGTCCGGTGACACTCCTGGAAATCACCTTAAAAAGAGCACAGATTGGCAGTGCCAACTGTGCTCTTCACCCTTACTATAGCATAACTACCGGGCATTTGTCAAGTAGGAAAAAGGATCAATGCTCAAGCATCGATGTGTTCTGCCGGCAATGAGAAATTGACATGGGACCCCTGCCCGGGGGTACTATTGAAGGTGATTTTCCCGCCGAGCATTTCAATGCGCTCGCGGAGGGTGGGAAGGTTCAACCGCAGGGCATCGGGTGTGGTCAGGTTGTCGTCGAGTTCAAAGCCGCTGCCGTTATCCTCAATGGTGACGGTGACTTTGTTGTCGTCGATGTCCATCACGATATTGATCGCGGCCGCTTGCCCTTGTTCCCGTGCCATGTGGACGAGGGTTTGGATGACGCGGAAAATGGTTACCTCTTTGTGGCGCGCCAGTCGCCGCTCTTTTCCGGTGATGTGCAGGGTCAGGCCGGTGAAGCCGCTATCGGTGAGGCCTTCAACATAGCGACGTATCGTGGGCACCAGACCCAAATCGTCCAGCATCATCGGGCGAAGATCGAAGATAAAACCTTTCACCGATTTGAACGCGCTGACGACATTCTTCTTCAACTCCGCCAGCTCGGTCTTGGCGCGCGCGGCATCCCTGTCAAAAAGGCGCTCGCAGATTTCAGCCTGGAGAACCAGGTTGGTCAGGGACTGGGCCGGTCCGTCGTGCATCTGACGGGAAAGGCGCAAGCGCTCTTGTTCCTGGGCCTCGATGATGCTGACGATCATCGCTTGTGGTGTGTTGACGTTCTCGTTTTTTGCCTCTGGCGAGATACGGAGATCGCCCGGGCTGATATTTTCCAGAATCTCTTGATAGAGTTGGGCCACACGGGTCAGGTTCTTTTGATCGCTTTGGAGTTTCTCCAACTGCCCACGCATCGTAAAGAGCCGGCGCTGATTGTCGATCAAGGACTCATAAGTGGCCTTGATGTCTTCTCGCGGCGCTGTGTCGAACGAGGCCTCGATCTGCCGCGCACGGGCCACGGCCCGTGAGTTGGTCTGGGTGAAGCGCTCCACTTCTACGGACGTTTGCTGGAGCAGCATGTCCACTTCTTTGAGTTCGTTCTTGATTTGTTCATAGCCGCGACGGCAGTTTTCCACGAATTGTTCCCATGTATTCTCGGTCATTGTTCTTCCTCTCCTCCTTTGGAAATAGCCCCAGAGCACCCAGAGTTCACAGAGAAAAACTCAAATTCTTTGTGTCTTGCGCGCCCTTCGTGGTGAAAAGTTTTCATTCCACCGCTGGTGAACCGCCCGTTAATGACGAATTCCTTTGGAAATAGCCCCAGAGCACCCAGAGTTCACAGAGAAAAACTCAAATTCTTTGTGTCCTGCATGCCCTTCGTGGTGAAAAGTTTTCATTCCACCGCTGGTGATAAGCCCATGCCCCCTGCCCCCCTTTTGCCCCCTTCTTCCCCGCTTGCGGGGGAGAAGGGGGCCGAGGGATGAGAGGGTCAGCACCTGCCGCAGGAGTAACCTATTATGTGCCCTCCCCAAAGTCCCGTTCGCCACCTGGCAAGGGTGGCTGAATAGTTACGCCTGCTGTAAATGATCCACTCGCGCTGTAGCCGGCGGCGTTTATTGCCCTTCTTCATCTACGGGCGCCGGAAGGCGCACCCAGCCATGCCGTAGCGCGTAGATGGCGGCCTGGGTGCGATCCTCCAGGTTCAATTTGGCTAAAATTGAGGTGACATGATTTTTGACGGTTTGCTGGCTGATCCCCAGGCGGAAAGCGATCTCTTTGTTGCTTAACCCTTCGATAATCAGCTCCAAAATTTCCATCTCGCGGTCGGTGAGAGGGGAGAAAGTCGCATCCTCAGGTTTGAGACCGTAGCGCCGATAGAGTTCCAGCAGCCATTGTTCCGCCTGCCCCGGTGTCATGGTCTTACCGGCGATGACGTAATGCCCCTCGGCCACGGTGCGAATGGTATTCAGCAAACGCGCAGGCTCCACGTCCTTAGCAAAGTAAGCCGAGGCGCCGATACGGATAGCGTGGTAGACTTGTTCTTCGTCGTCGTAAGCGGTGAGAATGATGACGTTGATGTTCGGACACTGGTTTTTCAGCTTTTGTGTGACCTGGAATCCGTTCATCGTCGGCAGGTTAACATCCATCAATACGACATCAGGCTGAATTTTGGACAGAAGGTCGAGAGCCTCTTGTCCATCACCACTCTCGGCGACAACCTCAATATCGGGTTCTTGGGCTAAAACACCACGTACCCCCTGGCGGAAAAAAGGATGGTCATCGACAACGACAACTTTGATCGGTGCGGCATGGCCGGTGGGTGGAGTTGGCATCTTATGGGTCCTTTCTATATCCGGTATAGATCCGGTCAGCATACTATAACTCTTGTTCGGTGTGAATGGATACCCCCGGCCGTATCTTTGCCGCGGGCAGCGTTCCTTCAGATCAAGGAGCAAAAAACCGCTCTAGCGCCAGTATCCCTGCATCCTCGCCATGAACCAGCAAGCCGATCAGACGATCGGCCGCGACGGCGGCCCAACTGAGTCCCCACGGGCCTAGTCCGTTGACGGTATACACATGCGGGGCCTCCGGCAACTGTCCTACGATGGGCAGCCCATCGGCGCTTTGCGCCGTCCACCAGGAATGACGCCCCATGACAAGAGCGTCGGGGCAGAGCCGTTGGGCCACATGGGTCAGCATAGAGAGGGCGTCCTGTTGAGCGTTATCCCAGCCGGTCATGCGCCAGTCGCGCCCCTGGGCATAGATGACAACCCGCCCTTGCTGGACGACCAACGGTGTCGATAGCGCTCCGGCGTTGCGGAAGTCGACGGCGTGCATGGGAAGGGAATGCAGGATACTCCCCAGGCTGCGCTGTAAGCGGATGGCGTGTGGCCCATTCGCCAGGACAACATTCCTGGTCTGGATGTAGTGCTGGCGCGCCCACACATGGAGGATGGCCGGTTCTGACGAATGCCCGCTGTGGGGGTGGATGGATTGCGCCTCGGTTTCGTACTCAAGGGTGATATGGGGGTGATCGAGCAGGGCGGTGACCAGGGCCGTCGGGTCGAACGCCACATCGTCTGCCGTGCGCATACCGATCGTGTAGCCATAATCCTGCGCCTCGTCCACTTCGGCGGCATACAGGTCTTGCCGTAACAGGAGCGCCGACTCCTGCCATAGCCCGGCTTCGACAGCATCATCGGCCAGCCGGAAACTGCCGACGAGGGTGGCTTCCTGATGCAATTGGTGCAGGATGGCGGTGAGTAGATCAAGATTCTGCCGCGTGAGTTCCCAGGCTTGACGCCCCTTATCAACGCCAAGGCGCGTTTGCAAGGCCACATAAGGCTCCGGAGTGCCTAGAAGCGCTAATCCCATTCCTCGGCCAGCGATGCCGCCGGGCGCCTCTTTAGCCTCAAGGACGACGACGTTCAAGGAGGCTTCGGCGAGATGGTGTGCCACCAGCGCGCCGGTAAGGCCGGCGCCGATAACGACGGCATCGTAAATATCTGGCGTGATGGACATCATTCTCCTTTCGTTCACCGCGGAGGGATGGCGATCAGTTCGGCCTGATCGAAGAACGCCGCGTTATTGATGTGCGGATAAGCGGTTTCGGCGTAAAAGCAGACGGTGACATTGCCCAAGATTTCGGTCGGTGTCTCTTCTGGGACAGGCGTTTCCTGTTCTCGCCGATCCACGGTGGCGGTCGCCGTGGGGGTTGGCCCACCGGTTGGCATGGTCACGATGACTTGGGGTGAGATGAGCGTGACGATGCCGTTATTCTGGTTGATATACTGGGCGTTGCCCCAGCGGGCGTCGTCACAATGGGGGTGGCCGGCGGGATCGATGCCGGCCTTGACGATGAGACTATCGAGGGAGGAGAAAGCATTGGCCTTGATGCTAAATTGTACGGTGCTGCCGACGGTAACGCTCACGGTTTGATGAACCCATGTACGGAACTTGAGCCAGCGGATCGTTTCGACTTTCAGGGTGGCGCCGTGGATCTGGCGCACGGGGTCATCGGCGGCAGTGAAAATCGGTTCTGCGAAAGAGTTCTGCGGATCGGCCTCTCCCCCTACATAGTTGACGTAGGCGTACCATTTCCAACCGGGGATGCGGTTGGGAAGCACGTAATCGAAGTCCGCGCCCTCGAGGGGGACGGGTCCCGCCGTGGGGCGCGGCAAAGGCGTCGGTGTGGAGGTGGGGGTGTGCGTGGGGAGGGGAGTGGCCGTCGGCGTTGGCGTGTTGGTCTCCTGCGGCGGCAGGGTTGGGCGCTCTGTCGGCGATGGGGTCGGGGTCCACTTAGGCAGCTCAACCGGTGTAGGGATTGGCGTGGGCAGGGGAGTGGGAGAAGGCGTGGGGAGCAGCGCACGCATGGAACTGATAACGGCGATCCCCAAGCCGGCGATCACGACGAAATCCAGAACGCCCAGGACGATCAAAATAGTTTTCTGTCTCCGACTCAATGTTTTCATAGAGAATTCCTTTTTCTCATGTCCATTTCAATAATACTCCAACGTAGGATTGTGACAAGCGCGCTCCAATGGGGTTTTGTAGGGGGTGTGGCGGGCAGCTTCGCTGCCCGCCACACCCCCTCTTTTTCGCCCCCTTCTTCCCCGCTGGCGGGGGAGAAGAGGGTTGGGGGATGAGAGGGCCAGCGCCTATAGCCGAAGTGTCAACCTATTATGCACCCTCCCCCAAGTCCCGTTTGCCACCTGGCAAGGGTGACTAAATAGTTACATTGTTTGCCCCCCTGCCTGCCTGGGTTATAATACAGGCGTGTTGCTCATGGTTCTGTCTTCAAGGAGGTGAACGATGATATTGCCAACACAGCGCACGCGAGTGATTGCGGGGACGCCCATCGTCGTCGGGGAACGGCGGTTGCTCCCCTCAGTTGTGGTCACGACGATGGAGGGTGGAAACCCGGAGAAAGGCATTTTCCGCTTCGTCAAAGCACGTCCGATTTCAGTGGTCGAAGAAGGGGCGGAAGGCGCACGGTGGTTGGAGATCCCCAATGCCACGGCCAACAGGTTGAGTCAGATGGCGGGCATCGGTGTGGGCGTGGCGGCAGTCAGTGTGCTGCTGATCGGGCTGTTCCGTCTGTGGCGAGGTCGCCAGAAGATCAAAGATTGAGAGATTGAAGATTTGTTGATTGTAGATTCACCCATTTCTAATGATCCATTTCCCATTTGCAATTTGTAAGGAGGCTATAACGATGGACGAGATCAAGGCGATGCTGGAGAAAATCGGAGCGGTAGTCGATAACGTTAATGTGGATGCGGTGTTTGGTAAACCGGAGACCACAGGTGAGCGGGTGCTGATTCCCGTTGCGGAGATCGCCTATGGTTTTGGCGTCGGCTTCGGTACGGCTTCACCGCAGTGTTACCACAAAGAGGAAGCGTGTTCCTGCCATGAGGCCGATGAAGATGAAAAAGAAGCATGCGATGCCGGGGCCGAGGAACACTCTTGTTGTGGTGAAGGCGAGGCCGGGGCGGCGGGCGCTGGTGGCGGTGGCGGCGCCGGTGGACGAGCGCGCCCTATCGCTTACATCGAAGTCGGCCCTGACGGCACCAAGGTTGAGCCGATCATGGATGAACAGAAGATCGCACTTGCCGGAATTTTGTTGGGCGCGTGGGCCGTCGGCTGGATTGGTCTGGTGCTCAAGACGTTGTTCCAGACGCTGACCTCTAAGAAGTAATGCACCGTGTGCAGCAGGATGACCTGGTCTGGTATACTTTTGCCGGACCGGGCCTTGATTTGACGCATGCATGTTTCACCCGTCTGGGTGGGGTTAGTAAGGCTCCATGGGCGGCGCTGAACCTGGGAAGTACGGTAGGCGACGATCCCCGCGCGGTGCAGGAAAACCATCGCCGCATCTTTGACGTTTTGGGCATCACTCGCGCCCAGGTGGTGAGTCCGTATCAAGTGCATGGACGTCATGTCGCGCGCGTCACCACGCAGGATGGGGGAAGCGTGATTCCGGCGACCGATGCGTTGATCACCAACACGCCGGGTGTGGCGTTGCTGCTGCGTTTTGCCGACTGCACGCCGGTTCTATTCTACGACCCGGTGCAACGGGCGGTGGGATTGGCGCATGCCGGCTGGCGCGGCGTAGCCGCCAACATCGCCGCGATGACGGTACAGGTGATGGGCGCGACCTTCGGGACGCGGGCGGCGGATGTATGGGCCGGCATCGGTCCGACCATCGGGCCACAGCATTACAACGTCGGCGCAGAGGTGGTGGCCGCGATCCGGGCTGCGCTGCCAGAAGACGCTTCGGCGGCGGCTTGCCGTGATGGGCGTTGGTATGTGGATTTACCCGGCGCTGTGGCGGCGCAGTTGCGCGCCGTGGGAGTGTCGCAGATCGAGAACTCCGGCCTCTGTACGGTCAGCCATGTCGATGAATGGTATTCGCACCGCGCCGAGAATGGCCGTACCGGGCGCTTCGGCGTCCTGGCGATGTTGTCGTGAACGTTATAGTCGCTGTGGGTGGCACGGTCAGAGACCGGCCACAGCAAAGCAATTGGAGACCGGCCACAGCGAGCTTTCGCCCCGCCCTCTGCCCCCTCCCCTGCGAAAACGCTGGGGAGGGAGAAAAATAAGGGTTTTTTGCAAAAAACCACAAAAAAAGTCCCCTTCCCTCCGCGTTGGCGTGGGAGGAAAGGGGACTTTTGTAGAGGTACACCCCCATTTTCGATCACTTGGTTCGTGCCCCTTCGTCAGGGGCGTTTATGGCTATGGCTCTAACCCTTCGAGGCGAAAAGTGAACCCCAAAATTTCCAGCAACACCGAATCCACACCGGTGGGGCGGGAAAATTGCAGCTCGAATTCCTGAAAACCATCGGCGGCGATGTTCCACGGCAGGAGGGGCGTGGAAGCCTGCATGGAACTGGCGCCGCCGCTGTACGTCAGCTTGAGGTCCGCCAGCGTTACAACGAGCGGCGACTCCCCGTCGTTGTACACCGTGCCACTGATGACAATCACATGACGGGTAGCATCGTCGAAGGCGTCCGTTAGCTCCACGTCGGGCTGCGGTGGGGCTGGTTGCGGCGGTTCATAGGTGAGAGAAAAACGGATGCTGTTGGCCGAGGTCGCATCGCTGCGCACAATCCACGTGACGGGCGACGGCATGTGAAAGGGGACTTGATAGCCGGCGCTGCCTGTCGCACTCTCGCCGTCGTTCAGGACCCGGCTCAGACGACCATACTGACCCTGGGCCGTCGCCGCCTCGTTGAGCGTATAGCGCTGTCCACTGCTATCTTCAAGTACCATATCGAAGAAGGTAGCGTCCCTGGCGGCACCGCTCTCGTTTGTCACCTGATACTCAAGGATGAAAAAACAGGAATCCTCGGTCTCTTTGAGCACATGGGATTCCAGCACTTCAAACTTCAGTCCATCGACCTTTTGATCTTGCGCGAAGAGGCTTTCTTCCGGCAGATAGCGTGCCTGGACCACCAGGCGGTTGGTCTGATCACTATCCAGCATCACCAGCGTCAGCCTGGGGGTATCCTGCGTCAGAGGAGACAGGTCTTCCGCGGCTACGCGCTGCGCCTGGGGTGCTCCAAAGACTAGCGCACTGCCATTGTCGAGGGTGAGGGTGATGCGTTGGGCACCGGTCAAGCCGGCCAACAGCGACTCTGTCGCCGCGGCGTAGGGAACACCCACGATATAATTGATCACCGTCCCATAAATCCACACGGCAACGCTGCTTTGTTCCTGGGGAACGGGCCAACGTCCCTGCTCCGGCACAACGGCTACCACGGGATAAATCGTCCCGGCAATATCGATTTGATTGGGGCGCACGGTGAGTACCGGCGTTCCGTTCTCCTGGACGACGACCACATCGGTCGAGATGGTCGGCGGAGAAGCAAACGTCATCAATTTGACCACGCTCGCCGACTCCGCACCGCCGGTAGCGCGATTGCCTTGCAACGAGAGCAACCCACCCACGCCCACGGCCACAATGATACACGCACCGAGCATAATCAGCAGGATAGCCCAGGTGGGTGGGGTGATGCGCGACGATGGGGAGCGACTCTTGACCGTAGTGGGCGCCGGGGAGGCCGGTTCGCCGGTGGGCATTGAGGCCGGCGGTGCGCCAGCAGGGGCGACATAGGGCGAGGGCGGCGGCGGTGCGCCGGTTTGTGTCCCGCTGCCGGCGCCGGCGAAGAAATCATAGGCTTTGCGTTTGTCTGGGTCACCGAGAATTTCGTAAGCCTCATTGATTTCTTTGAAGCGTTCTCCGGCGTCTGCCGCCGTATTGATGTCAGGATGGTTGATGCGCGCCATGTGCCGGTAAGCCATCCGAATCTGCTCGGGCGTTGCATTCTGAGGGATACCGAGTATCGCGTAGTAGTCCTTAATGGTTTTCGATGCCATACTTTATGTCTCGTGAGTCGGCGTTAAGGGATGGCGATGGGCAGGGTGGGTGGAGCGATGCGCACGCTGACTTCCGGCTTGGCGGCCTCGATGAGTCGGTCAAAGCCCAACAGCGGAATCAACACCCGCACGGTTCCTACGGTCGGCACGGTAAAAGAAAGTTGTCCCTGGTCGTCGGTGTAGCCGCGCGCCAACTCAGTTTTGGTTTCCGGGGACTGGACACTCACGAAGAAGCCGGGGACGCCTTCGCCGGCGCCGGCCTGTCCGTCGACATTCGCATCATAATACACCACAACGCGAAAAGTACGGAAACCGGCGGGCGTAGGGGTCAGCGTCAGCGGCACCGGTGTAGTGATCAGACGGAAATCCAGTTCTTTGTTCTCTCCGGCTGCCGTCGGTGGTGGGGTGGTGGGGGTGGCGATGGGCGATGTAGGTGTTTGGGGAGTGGCAGTGGCTCGTGGCGTGGATTGAGGCGTTTCCGTATCGGCTTTGCCGGGCGCGGGAGTGACATTAGCGCCGGGTATCGTCAGGTTACACGTGAGGGTGTAGTCGCTCTGGGTCGCGGCTTGAATATCCATCCGATCTCCCTGGCCGATAAGGATGTAGATGAAACCCTCGTAAGTAGCATAGTACGAGAGTCGGCTGTTGAAGTCGCCCAGGGCGATGTCGTCGTTAGCCATGAGGAAGTAACCTTCCGCCGGCCCGCTGTAGAAGACCATGCGTGGGTCGACGCCGGGGTCGAGGTTGTCGGTCTCGCACGTCAATTGCAGGCCCGGTTTGACCCGGATCTTGAAGAAGTCGTTATCGACCGCCGCGCCGCCCCACGGCATAAAGTTGAGATTGTAGGTCACCCCTGACGCGATGGTGGTAGCCATAGCGAAGTTGTAGTTCGGTTCATAGGCATCGAATCCGCCGGGCCAGGTGGGCTTGGGGGTAGCCGTGGCGGATGAAGGAGTGGAGGTTCTGGTCGGCGTGGGGGTGACCGTGTTGGTGGGGGTGGCGGTCGGTTGCAGGATGATTACTTCCAACAGATAGTCTACGAGCGTGTTGGAGGGTGAAGCGGTCGTCACACTGGATACACACAGATAGTAACGGGTGAGGGTGGCCGGCAACGTCAACTCGACTTCGTGATTGGTCGCCGTGGTGTTGCCCATGATGTAATAGCCGTTGTTGTCGTAGACCTTGAGCCAGCGATTGAATCCATAGTCACTGAGGACGAGGCGGTATTGTAGTCCGATCGTCGTATCGATGGCAAAACAATCCACATCGTAGATGCTGGTGATGGCTCCTACCACTTTACCGGGGACGGTAAACGCATCGGCGGTGCCAACGTTGTCGTTAGGTTCGCTTTCGATGGGGATATTAGGCGGCGGTGGCATCGGCGTTTGTGTGGGAGTAGGAGTGAGCGTGGGCGTGGGGGTGAGCGTGGGCGTGGGGGTGGGTGTGGTCGGCTCATTGACGTAGATGGTGTAGTCCGTTGGCCCGGCGGTGGGGTCGTTGTTGGGAGCGGTGATGCGGATGTAGTAAAGCGTGCTCTGCGCTTGAAAAGACAGGCTGACCGTGGCCTGGGACGGATCGGTCTGGGCATAAGCGACCCAGCCGTAAGCGTTGGTGTAGATATCGATGCGGCGTTCTGGATTCCCCGTGCGGGTGAGCGTAAGAGTATAAACTTGCGTCGAAGTTGTGCTGATTTTGAAATAATCCTCGTCGCCGGTCGTGGTAATCGCGCCAGTCATATTGCCTGGAATAACAAATGTGTTTGCCGAGGCAAAACCGTCGTTTGGCTCAATCTCAGCAGCGGTGGGGGCCAGGGGACCCGCGTTGCTCCACGATGGCGACATGGCGAGCATAATCAATGCGACAGTGAACAAGATGACTAACGTCGCCAGTCCAGTCGTAAATCGCTTGGCTTGTGTTTTCATTCCCATTCCTCCACAGTAAGCCGTCAGCGGTCAGCTTTCAGCCGTCTGCTCAAAGGCTGATGGCTGAGAGCTAATGTTCTGAGATCGGCTCCAGCGGCGCCATGCCGGCTAACAGATGTTTGACCCCGATCCCATTGGTAAAGAGGACGGTGACCATTTCACTGCGTCCCTCCATCTGGCTTTCCAACACCATGCCCTCGCCGTAATGCGTGTGCCGCACGCGCTGTCCCTGGCGATACTGAAGCTGCGGTGTTGACGGCGCCGGGCGCGAGGGCGAGTCATCGCTCCACGCGACGGCCCACTGTCGTGGCGCGGTGTTCTTCTGTTTCCGACGCGGATGGTCCAGGACTTCATCCGGCAGGTCTGTCAGAAAACGCGAAGGGGCCGCAGGTTCGCCCTTGTTGTACTGCCCCCAGCCACGGCGAAAGGCGTAGGTGAGGTAGAGACGCTTCTCGGCGCGCGTCATTCCCACATAAAGCAAGCGCCGTTCTTCGGCAATCTGTTGGGGCGAATCCATAGAGCGGCTGTGAGGCAGCATCCCTTCCTCCAAACCGGTGAGGAAGACCACGGGGTATTCCAGCCCTTTGGCACTGTGCAGCGTGAGCAGGGTGACAGCGCGGACCTCCTCGGCGAGTTCGTCGATGTCGGCGACCAATGCCACCTCGGTCAGGAAATCCGCCAGCGTGATCTCCGGCGCATCGGCAACGACGGCCCGCAACGCCTGGATGTTCTCCCAGCGCGATTCGCCGTCGTCGGAGCCGTCGCGGACGTAGCTTTCGTAGCCTATGTCGGCGAGGATGGCATCGAGCAGTTGCGTCACACTCACCGCGGTGCGGAGCTGCTGCCAGCGGTTCACCCAGCCGATGAAGCCCTTCAGCGATTGCAGGGCGCGGTTGGTGAGCGTCCCTTGTTCCAACAAAGAGAGCGCACCTTGATAGCGACTGCCTCCTCGGGCCGTGGCGGCCTCGGCCAGGGCATCCAGGGTGCGTGTACCGAGTCCGCGGGGTGGCACGTTAACCACCCGCATGAAACTGACGTCGTCATCGGGCGTCTGCGCCAGGCGCAGATAGGCCAACACATCCTTGATCTCCTTGCGCGCATAGAACCGCGTCGCGCCGATCAGGCGATAGGGGATGTTGTGACGCACGCAGGCCTCTTCCAGAGCGCGGGATTGAGCGTTGGTGCGGTACATGACGGCGATGTCGCTGTAGGCGTAGCCGGAGCGCGTCAGCGTTTTGATCTCGCCGGCGACGAAATCGGCCTCTTCCTGCTCGTCGTAGGCTTCGTGAAGGGTGATAGGATCGCCGCCGCGCCGGTGGGTGAAGAGGTGCTTGGGAGTGCGATCGAGATTGGAGCTGATGATGGCCTGGGCACCGTCCAGGATGACCTGGGTGGAACGATAATTTTCCTCCAAAAGAAACTGGCGCAGCTCGGGAAAGTCTGTGCGCAGACGCTGGATGTTGCGGTAGTCGGCGCCGCGCCACGAGTAGATGGACTGGTCCTCGTCGGCGACGACGTACAGGCTGTGATGCTCCTGCGCCAAAAGGTGCAGGATGACGTACTGGGCCATGTTCGTATCCTGGAACTCGTCCACCAGCAGATAGCGATAGCGTCCCCGATACTTGTCCCGGACCCCTGGATCGTTGCGGAGCAGTCTGGCCGTCTCCATCAGCAGGTCGTCGAAGTCGAGGCTGTTGTTCTGGCGCAATGTGTCCTGGTAGCGGGCATAGGCGCGCGCGACGATTTCATCGTAGTAGGTCTGGACGGGATAGTCGGCAGGGGGGATAAGTTCGTTTTTCGCGCCGGAGATGGCATTGAGCAGCGCATGCGGTTTGTAGCGCTTGTCATCCAGCCCGAGGTCCTTGATGACCTGTTTCATCACGGTGAGTTGATCGTCGGCGTCAAAGATCAGATAGTTGGGGGAAAGGCCGGCGGCGCCGGCCTCACGGCGCAGGATGCGGGCGCAGGCCGCGTGAAAAGTACCCAGCGTCATGGCCTGCGTCGAGGCGTCGCCGAGCATGGTGTCGAGCCGGTGGCGCATCTCACGGGCGGCCTTGTTGGTGAAGGTGACGGCGAGAATTTGCCAGGCCGGCACGCGCATCTCCGCCAGCATCCAGGCGATGCGGTGGGTCAGAACGCGCGTCTTGCCGGACCCCGGCCCGGCCAGCACCAGCACCGGACCGTTGGGCGTGGTGATGGCCGCCTGCTGCTGTGGATTCAGCGTTTGTAAGATAGAATGTGTCCGTTCATTCATAGTGCCTATTGTAACATGGAGAGGCTCTGAAGCAAATGAAACATCCGCGCAGGCCACGGCGGATGCGCGGATACGTGCTGTGGACCTCTTATGCGTCTAGTCCATCGTAGTAAAAATGTCACACCCGTTAGCCATGCGCGGAGTGGGTCGCCAGATCCGCGGTTCTCGCGCCCTACGCCGGGATGACCATCTCTGGCCAGCCTTCACTGGGGAACTATTTGTGCCGCGCAGTCCTAGTGCAGTTTTTTCTTGATCTTATCCAGCCTCAGCAGCATATCGTCGGGGATGAACACCTTTTGCGCGGCAGCGGTGTGTTCGACCATATCGATGAAACTGAGCAACACATAATCGTCCGTCGGCGCTTGCCGGTTATCTCTGGTCATCTCACTCAAGGTTTGAACCATGGTATCCAGCATTTCCTGGCGTACCTGGCTCATGGCGCGTTCGCGCAATTTCAGTTCCTGGAGGCGCTCGACCGACTCGATTTTCTGGACTTCGATATCGCGCCGCGCTTTCCAGGTCTTGGCCCATTCCTGGAGCACCTGACCCTTGAATTCGACATCGTGCAACGTGACTTCCATAATTTCGACACCGCAATCCTCGGCCACGGCCGGGGTGAGGGCATCGAGAAGGGACTGACGTATTTGTCGGCGGACGTCAGGGTCGAGAAGCTCATCGAGTTTGTACTGCGCGAGAATCTTGTTGCGCATGGCGCCTTCCGTAGCGCCGATGATCACCCGCTTGACCCAATCCATCACCCGATCCGGCTCCGTGCGCCATGCCTCGCGGATCCACTTGCACGTCGCGGCTTTGAGGATGTCGTCATCGGTATCACCAACCCGGAATTTGACGGCGACTTCGTAGGTGATAGGAATACCATCTTGGGTAACCGCGCTGACTTTGAACGGCCAGCGCTGGGGACGCATGTCGATCATGTCCCAAATCTTCTCGAAAGGCTCAAGGCGCGGGAAGCCGGGGCCGCGCAGGATACGCGCCAGCTTGCCTTCTTTCTCGGTGATGACGGCGCTGTCTTGTCGGATCACCAGTCCGGCAGGCCCGCCTATTTTATGGATGGAGTCCTTCCCCTTGACGATGCTTCCGCCCTGGATAATCAGGTAAGGGGAAAACCCAGGACGCCCAAAGATACGGTGCAGGATAAACTGCCGTCCTTCTTTGACACTGTCGAGTTTGTACACGGTAGTGACAAAGGAGGCGCAGAGCCAGAGGGCCATCGCGATGCCGGCTATGCCGGGCACCATGCCCCCCAAGACGTTAGCGCTGAACTGCCGGACAAACGCCTGCGTCGTCGGAATTTTGGAATTCTCGACGCTCTGAACGGTCGCCAGGGTGGCGACGCCGTCGAGGTTCCGTACCTTAGTCACCCGCACTGTGAGACGGCAGGTCGCCGTTTGGGCCACAGGCACGTCGTTGTTGAAGAAGGTGAGTTCGATGTTGTGAAACCCTTCCGTGGCCGTAGCGAAGATATTCAGTCTGGCCGAAAGTTGGCCTCCTTTCGTCGTCGCCGGGATGATATCGCTGAGGCCCACCGGCATCTCGTCTTCAGCGCCGGTCACAGTCGGGCTGATGACGGTTGGGATGATGAGGTTGAGCGTTTCGCCGACGCGACTGTGCGCGATATCCACACCGACAACGATGCCATCTCTGTCGACGGCGGTCGCCAGGTTACCCCCGTCGATGCCGCCGGGACATGTGGCGATGATCGGCTGGTTGTAATGGGTTGTGGCAATGGAAACCGCAATCAGGCTGACCGTGAACAGGACGGCGCAGGTGATGAGAACGGCTATAGCGACCCGGCTGTAATAATGCTGCATCCTTTGGAAGTTGAACATTTTTCTTTCCTCACCGGCAGCTAAGTGTCCGCATTCCTTAACAAATCGAGCAGATAAGGAGTTAAAGGGCCACCGATTTGCAGTTGCGGCAGTGTGTTATTCTCCTGAGTCTCCGTATCAGACGGCGGGTGAACCCCCATCGCCTCGAAAAGTTTAGCGGCCAGGATGCGTTTGTTGACGTCCCTCTCTGCCTCTTGCAGGATTTGGGTGAGTTTGGTCAGCATTTCTAGCCGCACCTCGGCGCGCCTCTCCTGTTCCTGGAGGGCAATGCGTGCTTTGGCCTCGGCGATGGCGACTTCGATATCTTTCTCGCGTTTGACCTCCCAGTTTTTGATGCGCTGCGCGGTAATGTCGTCGGGGACTTTGATGTCGCTGATCCCGCCGCCGATGACCTCGATGCCCAGAGGTTTCATGGCTTCTTTGAGTTTGCCGATGAAGGTGCTGCTGATTTCGGCGCGAGGATTTCTGATGCGCGATGCCTCCAGGGCGTCGTCCCAGGCAATCTCCGGCTGCAAGAAATCGTCGCTGACGGTGGGAGGAGCGCTGCAGCAGACATAACGCCAGGCGTTCTGCATTTCGCGGGAGAGCGACGCAAAAGCCGTCAAGGCGATGAGCGTACATTTTGCGTTCCCCGCAGGGGGAATGGCGGACAGAACGCGCGGGGTGATGGCCCCCTCTGGCACTCCAATCAAGACCCGCAGGCTTCTTTTCGCTGCGCCGATGACGGTGATCTGGTCTACGGCGACGTCGAAGTGGGAGGCCAGGGTCTTCTGGAGGTCTTCCAGATGGATTTTGCTGCCTTCCTCTGTTGCCAGGAGTACTTCCACCTTGGCGGGCGGGGTGTAGGTACCCGGCCGCGGGAAGAGTTGGGCGATGTATTGGCTCGGCCAACGCTTTTGGATCTGCTGCGCCAGGTCATCGAGTGCACTGCGGTCGGCACAGTACTGGACCAACGTCTGTGCCAGTTCTTCTTCCGTTCGGTATTGGAAAAGGGTGTAGGCGCCCCCCATGTCAAAAGCCAGGTCCTTGACTTCATCCGCATCCAGACGATGGGCCATAAACTGCTGCAACTTTGTCGTCGGCGCGAGAGTGGCGGCGGTGCCCATGCCGGTTCCCGTGCCGCCGCTCAATTCTTCGTAGAGTTTTTGTGGCGGTTCATATTTAGGTTTATCGGGGTCTGGAATATCCATGTGGAGTTCGTTGCAGGTATAGTTTGCTACCACATCCTTGAGTAAGGGTGGCCCCATGGTCAGCACTAACTCATGCCAGGGACGGTGTGTGGTTTCTTCCGTAACAAGCTGATTCTCGTCCCGGTCGAATTTGTGCTCTATCACCGCGTGGCGGTATACCGCATTGATGACGGCGTCTTCGTTGTAGGGGTAGGATGTTCCCAGATGGACTTTACGCCCATCGGCCCATACACGATTGGGGATGAAGGTAAAGATACTGGCTGTAATGCCATCTTTGGTCTCGGCATTGATCGTGATGCCCCGGAGTTGAGGGCGCAAATCTACGTCGGTGTAGAGGTTCTCAAATTGCCGGGTGAAACTCAGACCCGGCGGACATACTCTGAACTTGATGCCGTCTGAAGTGACAGCCAGGTGATCGCAACGGGTTAAGATGATCCCCGGTCCGGCATAGAATTGTTTGTACGGATCGCCGTTGACGTGGGGATCGGGCTTTTCTTTGTCCAGCGTTTCGCGTGTTTTCCAATCGTCGATCACATAATAGGGGTAATTCGTCCCCATGGCTAATGTGAGGACACTGCGAAGAGCCAATATCCTGGGGTCATCTTTGCCGGAAGGGAATAAACAGCGCCAGGCCGGCGCTGCTACTTCTTCGCCAAAGGGGAAGAGATTGAGCAGGGTGGGAATTTTCTCATGGTTCGGTAGCGGCAGGGAGAGGATCGAGAAGTAATACAGGGCCCCCCAGAAAATGGCTTGCGCCGGCAGCGTAATCAGCAACAGACCTATACGGCCGGCGACTTGATAGCCGAGCCAACACGAAAAAACGAGTTCGAACCACAAGAGGGTGAACAGGGTCGTGCTTTTTCCCCGTACTATCATAGTGTTAAAAAACCATGGGCCGACTGTACCTATGAGGATGACGGCTATCACCAAAGCCCAGGTGGTATCGGCCATGTCGAAAATATAGAACGGGGCAGCGGTCATCACCATACACACGGTGGCGGCTGCGACAAAGGCGCCGGTGAACATAACGCTTCCTATCTCTTGGTTGAAGAAATAGCCCACAGCTCCGCTCAACGCCGTCGTCCACATAGCGATTTCCAGGATCAGGTATATGTGGATCAGGTAGGGTGCTACATTGTCGGAGAATTTCGTCAGTTGGGGATCGAGGTGGTGAAAAGGCAGTTGGTGGGGGTCAAAAACTAAACTCAACACAAGAAGAAGGAAAACATTGCCGGCACATGTCGTCAGGCCCAGAGTTATCCCCGCCTTCTTTGATTTCCAGAAGAGGCATCCCAGAATCACGGCGAGTATGCAGGCCAGCCCGCCTTCCATCAGCAGTGTCGATCCGGCGCGGGTAAGGAGTGTTATGAACATAGTCGCCTTTCCCTTCTTTAGGAACGAGCCGAACGAGGGCTAAAGCCTCACGGCTCCACGCACAAAGCCCCCCAGGGGGACTGATCTGCCAGCCCATAGAGCTGGCAGGTTCAGCCGCTGGCTTTAGCCTCGGCTGAAGCTCCGCATTCCTGAAATAAATATGGATGGAATTTTAAGGTTTCTTACTTCATTATAGTAAGATTTGTCTTTGAATGCAAATGCGCTTCATTGCTTCATTTCTTCCGCACAATCGACACCAGAATTCCTCCTCCCATCACCAATGCGACGACGAAACTCAAAATAACGATGGCCTGCACCATCCAGGGCGTGTTGGTCATCGCCGGGATAAGCATGGCCAGCCCCAGGATCATGGCAGCCACGATAACACTCAGGGACAGTCGCGTCATCATACGGTCGAGAAATTCCAGGCTGCTGTGGTCCACCAGAAGTTTGACAGGCTCGTGCTTTTCAAAGCGATCCAACAGCAACATTCCAATGTGGGGCAGTTCCTCCAGTAAATCGCTCCAGGCCAGTCCGCGCCGTGTGATTTCACTGATCCAGTGCGCATTGGGCAAGGCCGTTTTGATCATCAGTCTCGTCACCTGTGACGCGGAGAAGGCAAAAATGTCGAACTCCGGCGCCAGCTTGTAGCCGATCCCTTCCATCATCGCCAGGGTTTTGCCCAACTGCCAGAAATTGGTAGGGAAGCGGAGGCGATACTCGAAAGCCAGCGGCATGAGCGCATTCATCAATTCGTCAACATGCACATCCTTGAGCGCCAACCCTCTGTAGTAACGCAGCAGGCGTTCAATGTCCCGACTCAGGGCGTGGCGATCCACCTCTACCGGCGCCGCCCTGATGTGAATCAGTTCGTCGGTAACGCTCTTGGCATCCATTTGTACCGCGACGGTGTACAGGTGGATCAGGTCCGTACGGTCGGCGTCGCTGAGGTAGCCGACCATGCCGAAGTCCATAACACCAATGACTTCATTTTCCATGACAATGAGATTGCCGGGGTGCGGGTCGGCGTGGAAGAAACCGTCTTCGAGGATCTCTTTAATAATCATCCGCGCGGCGTTGTGGGCGATCTTGTGGCGATCATAGCCCGCCTCATCCAGCGCGGCTATGTCGGTGATTTTGATGCCCTCGATGTATTCCATCACCAGGACGCGCCGGGTGGTGTACTCCCAATATACCGCAGGAATGTGCAGACAGGGTTCCGCAGCGAAATTCTCGCGGATGCGGTCGGCGTTGTGCCCCTCGCTCTGATAGTTGAGTTCATTATAAAGCGTGTCAGCGAAATCCTCGGCGATGTCCACGAGACGGTAGATGCGGCCCAAGGCGGTGTGTTGTTCGACGTAGTGAGCGATGTCGTGGATGATCTCCAAATCGGTTTGAATGGTGGGCAAAATGTTGGGGCGCTGGACCTTGATGACGACCCTCTGCCGTGTTATGAGTTTGGCGGCGTGAACTTGCGCCAGGGATGCCGCTGCCAGCGGAGTGGGGTCAATTTCGCCGAAAAGTTCCTCCGGCGGCGCACCTAGTTCCATCTGGAGCATCTCGTGTATCTCGTTCCAGGGAACGGGCAGAACATTGTCCTGGAGTTTAGCCAGTTCGGCGATGTAGGTTGGCGGCAATACATCCGGGCGAGTACTGAGCATCTGCCCCAGTTTGACGAACGCTGGCCCCAATTCTTCGAGGGCCTGGCGAAAGTGAGCCGGCAGGGAAGCAGGTTCCTGAATGGGGAAAGGATAGAGTTCGCGCAACCACAAGGGTTCGGTGGGAAGTTGCGAAAGCGCAAATCCGAAGCCGTGACGGGTGAACACGGTCAGGATATGCCGGTAACGCCGCAGATGGCGAATGGGGCGGCTAATGGTAGGAATTTTGAGCATCAGCTTCCGCCAACTCGAAGAATACAGACATTTTTACACTCCCGCCGACGTGGTGTCAGAAGCGTGGGGGGTGTAGCCGGTGAGACGATATTTCACCAACGTCCCCAGGACGGTAAACCCATCTCTCCAGGAAATCTTTTTACCCTCGTGAAATTCTCGTCCGCTGTAAGAGATGGGAACTTCATAAATGCGATGACCGCTGAGCAAAATTTGCGCCGTGATTTCCGGATCGAACCCCCAACCGCGAGCTTGGAGATGCAGTTGGTCGGACACTTCGCGCGTGAAGACCTTATAGCCCGTTTCCATATCGGTGAGAATGGTGTTGTAGAGGAGGTTGGTGACGAACGTGAGGAAATGATTCCCTACCATGTGCCAGAAAAACATCGCCTTGCTTGGACCGCCCCGAAAGCGCGAGCCATAGACCACTTGAGTACGCTTTTCCAGGATGGGTTGCAACAGAGGGGGGTAGTCGCGCGGATCATATTCCAGATCAGCGTCTTGAATAAGGTGAATATCGCCGGTCGCTTGTTGCAGACCCGTCCACACCGCGCCGCCCTTCCCCTGGTTTGCCGCATGAAAAATGATTTTGAAGCCGGGTCGCGCTTCCAACGTGCGCAAATACTCCCGTGTCCCGTCCTGCGACCCATCATCAACGATCACCAGTTCGCGTTCCATTTGGACCAGGGTTTCGTTCGCGTCGTTGGCCCAGATGCGGATATTCAAATCAACCCCCTGAATGCGCTGGATGATCTCGGCAATCGTGTCGATTTCGTTGTAGACCGGGATAATGATTGACAGTTTCATTGTTCCTCCTTAGCCGGAACCAAACAGGATTTTGTCCCGAAAAAAAACCTCGTGGCCTGGCCCAAGCATAAGCCACGCTTACGAACTATAGATGTTGGCGCGATTTGACCTTCGCATAAGAACGCGGTTGGCCATGCGGCCAAACCCAGTGGAGCAAGGTTTGCCGTTCTATCGTCGTCAGCTCCCGCCACTGCCCCGGCTCCATATCCGGCGGCAAAGTCAGTGGTCCGATGGTGACACGCACCAAGCGGATGATCGGCAATCCTACTGCGGACATCATGCGTTTGATCTGCCGTTTTTTCCCTTCGTAAAGCAGGATACGCAGCCACGTCGTTTTCGTGGGTGCAGCCAGCGAGCGAGGAAACGGCGGCAACGACGGCGCCGTGGGCAGAACTTCCACGTCGGCAGGGCGGGTAACGCCGACTTTGATCTCCACGCCCTCACGCAGATGCTGAAGCACGTTGACATCAGGATGTCCCACCACAAGCACAAGGTATGTTTTGGGATGATTGAAGTCGGGATGCGTCACGCGATGAAGCAGTGGGCCATCATTGGTCAGCAACAGCAACCCTTCACTGTCCAGGTCTAAACGCCCGGCGGGGTGTAATTCTTGTGGAATCCCCAGGCTGCCAAGCGCCGGACGGTTATAGCGATCCCGATGAGCGCATAACACATCGTAAGGCTTGTAAGCGATAGCATAGCGGTAAGGTCGTTCTATCAACGGGCATCAAGTCCTTATGATGAAAACACACTTGAATTATACTCGTCCAGGGCCAAGGGGCAAGTATGATGGCGTATCCGCGCGGGATATAAGACAGATTACTGGAAAAAGGAAGATGTTCATCTGATCATTGTGCCTGAAGAGCGGTGGCCGGTCTCCGACCGAGCCACCGCTGGGCATGGGCGGGCACAAGTGGAAACCGGCACGAGTGGAGACCGGCCCGATCGCCTCGCCATAATTTGTACTATGCCGGTCAACGTGCTATCCTTTGTGCGACGGGCTTTTTTTACTTTGCGTGGAAGGGAGCGGGGAATTTCTCCGGTCTTCCCCGCTTGCGGGGGAGAAGGGGGTTGGGGGATGAGAGAGTCAGCACCGCTAGCCGCAGCGTCAACTCATTATGCACCCTCCCCAAAATCCCATGCGCCACCCGGCAGGGGTGGCTGAATAGTCATGGGGGCGGAATAATCCGCCCCCATTCTCAATATGACTGGGGCGGCACGACTCGAACGTGCGATACATGGATTCAAAGTCCATTGCCTTACCAGCTTGGCCACGCCCCAAAGACGAAGCGCATTATACCACAATCAGCAAAAAGGGGGCGGGGCGAATTGACGCTTCGCCCCGCCCCCAGACCCGCAAGCAGAAAGGCCACCCTCTACTTACTCTTCTTCTCCCGGAAACGGCGAGGTCTTGTGCACCCATACCCATGTCCCGGCACCATCGCCGGAAGCGCTGCTGTAGACGACCTTGGCGTCGGGCGGTGTATAAGGTGTCGTCCACTCGAAGAGCCATTTTGCATCCAGAATCGAGAGGTTCACGCAACCATGGCTACGGGTGAAGCTGAACGAATTGTGCCAGTACGCTGCGTGCAGGGCAAACGCCCCGTCGAAGTATTGCGTCCACGGCACATCCTCCAAATAATACCACGCCGGGCTATCGGGGCCAACGTCGCGATTGATCATCGGGGTGGCGGGCAGTTTGGACCAGATGCGGTGCAAACCGTTGGGCGTCCACGTGTCGGAACGGCCTGACGACACCAGCGTCGCAAAAACCATACGTTCACCCTCGTAAGCCGCCAACGTCTGCTCGTAGGTGTTCACCTCAATCCATTTTTCGTTGGGCGCAACGCCCTCCGGCAGTGGATCAACGTCCACCCGCGAGGTAAAAGACTGCTCCACCCACTGGTCTTGCCCGATCATGTACCACATCTTGTCGCCCACCGATTCTTGGGCAAAAATGGTGATGAGGTCATAACGATGGAAAACGACCTCGTCGCGCACCACCCCGCCGGGCACTAACGAGGGATTCACGTCACGGTTGATCCATCCAAAGGGATACTGAGGTTGCTCTTGAAGCAACACGCCGTGGAACCGGGAGGGAGTGGTCAAAGCCACATGGTCGGCAAGGATAAATTCGTTCTCGTTGATCTCGTACCATCTTTGACCGTTGTATTCGACTTCACCCAGTATGCTAACCCAGTTGTCGCCCGCCAGGAATTCACGCACGGGCGGCAGGCCAACCGCCGCTTCTTCAGGATGACGGTAAGTGACCGCCGGCAGGGGACGGATGTAGGCAAAGGTGTACGGCGTGATAGCATCTTCGGGAACTTCGATTTCCTCGACGGCCAACTCCGGCAGGGGGTCAGGAAGCGTGGAGCGAAGATATTGCAGGCGGACTTGACGTGCCCCCGGACTATACGCCGGGCAGCGATAGGGATAACGCTGCGTCATCTGAGTAGTACACACAAAATCGGCGGAAGTATCGGCCAAAAACAGGTCCGGTCCAGGATTGACCAACGGTGCAGCCTGTGCTACCGCTGGAATAATCAATAGCCATAAGGTCAAAAATAAAGTCTTCCCATAGTGCAACATGGATTTGCCTCTGTGATTTCAACATTCTACCCTTGAGGGTAAGGAGGTGACAAGCCTGAATAAACGACGCCATTATACCACAAATTGTTCCCTCATGGTTTTAGTTGATGAAAATCTATTTTAATAGGGCATAGAGGGCCTCCGCGTTTTCAAATCCCAACCGAGCCATCGCCGGCCCAGGCGTAGGCGGTCGGAGACCGGTCCGCGCACTTCCCAATAATTCACACCATACCCTAACCGACGTGTTGACCGTTCAGGAATCCTGTGCTATGATAAACCTGTAAGATGAGGAGTGTAGGGGCGAATCCCCTACGCACAGGCTTCACCGGGAGAAGAATCACAATGAATGTCCTTCAAGAGGCCATCCGGCTGATTACCCAACCGCCAGGGGATTTGGTTTATTTTCTGGTGACACTCTTTGCCTTGCAGCAGGCGCTCTTCCCGGCGCTGACCGCCCGACGACGCGAGCCACAGGCAGTTTCGCCGCGCCGTTGGCTGTGGGCAGTAGGCGGTATGATGTTGGGACGGGTGGTGATGATTATCATTGGGTTGTTGGGAACGGTGGGGCTGCTTGATCCCGCACAAATCTTGCCCCCTCTGGAGCGCTGGCTGGAGTTCGTCGCTGTGCTGCTGGTCATGTGGGCGGCGTTATGGGGGACACGTCCGGCGCGCTGGCAGACGGTCATCCTCGTCATTCTCCTGATCGCCAGTCTAGCCTTTTACGGTGTGACTGCCGCCCTGTGGCCGGCCTGGGAGGCTGCCTATTATGCTTTCAACGGATGGCTGTACGAACAAATTTGGGAGATTCTTACCCTCGTCATTCTGCTCATCTATCTCCTGTTGATGTTACTTGCCCGCCCCCCCGAATGGGAATGGGCGGCGGCAATGTGGATATTCTGGTTCCTGGGGCACACAGCGCAATTACATTGGCCGGAGAATCAAATGCACTTTTCGGGATGGCTGCGGCTGACGGCGCTGGTCACATTGCCGTTGCTCTCGGTGCTGGTACATCGCCAGGTCGCATCTCCGACAGCGCCGCAAGCGCCCAAAAGGTCGTTCCTGGATAGTGAGGCACTGCACGAAGTCTTACAGAGTGTGGAAACGGCCCGCGACCTGGACCCCTCCCTGATTCTCGCCTCGTCAAAACTGGCAAAACTCCTGCATGTGGATGTTTGCGCGATCGCTTTAAGCGTCAACGGCGAAAATCCGGCGCTCAAGGTGGTGGCACTGCATCCCCCGAACGCTGCGCAAATCGAGCCGCCAACGTTGTCCCTCGAAGACTATCCCCTTCTGGCCGAAGCTTATACACAGCGGCGCGTGCAGTCCGTCCAGCCATCGGCGCAAACGTTCTGGCTAACAGCGCTGTACAACAAACTGGGAATCCAGAAGGTAGCGCCTCTGCGCATCATTCCCCTGGCCCATAAAGACGCAGCCATCGGCTTGCTGCTGCTCGCCAACCCGGAGAGCCAACAACCCTGGTCCGAAGAGGCGCTCGACATGCAACAACTGGTCGCCAGCCTGTTTGCCGCTTCCATCGTCCGCGCACGCCAGCAGACGCAGGATTTGTCATTGCTATCTCGACTGCGCGGGCAGGATGCGGATCGTCAAAGGCTGGACAGCGCCCTGCAACAGGCCCAGGCCGAGGTGCAGGCGCTCAACAGCCAGATCGCGGCGCTGAACCGCGAGATCGCGGCGCGGGACACAGAGATCCTCCAATTGAACCAGGAATTGTCATCCAAGGGGGAATCAAAGGAAACGGAGATCAACTTCTGGCAGGAAGAAGTCCAGGACCTGGTCAAAGAAAAGGAGGAATTGCACGCCAAAGTTCAGGAGTTATCGCGGGATCGTGAAGTCTTGCTCCATGAGCAAGGGCATCTCGTCAACAAACTCGCCAGCCTCAATGCCGAGTCGGAAACACTCACCGAAGCGCGCAATCACTTGCAGGCACAAATGGACTCTCTGCAAGAAAAATTAGCCGCAGCAGAGCAGGAACTTGCCAGCCGCGACGCCAAGATTGCCAACAGTGCCACCGTCGGCCTGGTCGTCGTCAACAGCGAGGGGCAAATTACGATGGCGGATGCTGTCGCGCGCCACATGCTGCGCCTGCCCGAAGGCGACGTCACCGGATTTCCCATCAATGGCGCCTATCCCGATCCGCGCTGGACCCAGACGGTGAACGCGCTGCTGGAGTCCAATGTTCCGAACAGCTTAAAACGCGCTCACCTCACTTTGACGGTCGAGCAGCTCGCCGTCGAGGCCGATCTGGTGACGCTGATGGGCCGCGATGGTCAACCGGACGGACTGGCGATCACCCTGCGGACCGCCGAAAGCGACGCCGAACGCCAGGAGGCTATTGTCGGCCTGGCTAATGATCTGCGCACCCCCATGACCTCGATCATCGGCTACACCGACCTGTTGTCGGGCGAACAGGCCGGGATCCTGACGGAGATGCAGCAGCAGTTCCTCGAAAGGGTCAAAGCCAACATTGAGCAGATGAATCACCTGCTGAACGACCTCGTGCACACGGCCTCCCCCGACAGCCGCCCGATAGAGATCACCCCCCAGGCGGTCAACCTCATCGAGATTATCGAAGAGGCCGTGATGGGACTGGCCGCGCGTTTCCGCGAGCGTCAATTGGCCGTGCGTCTGGATTTACCGCCTGAACTTCCCGCAGTGCGGGCCGACCGCGACAGCCTTTACCAGATCTTGCTGCGTCTGGCCTCCAACGCCGCGCTATGTTCTAAAGAAGGCACGGAGGTGGTCATCGGCGCACGCGAGGATGAATCCTCAAAAAGCGGAAAATTTATCCGCATTTCGGTGCAGGATACCGGCGGCGGCATTGCGCCGGAGGATTACCCCCGCGTCTTCCGGCGCTTCTATCGCGCGAACCAACCCCTCATCCAGGGAATGGGTGAGACCGGAGTGGGCATGGCCATGGCGAAGACGTTGGTCGAGGCCAATGGAGGGCGTATCTGGGTGGAAAGCCAACCCAATGTGGGCAGCACCTTCAACTTTATTTTGCCGACCAACACGACGAAAAAGCCACGGGGGTAAAGTTGGGAAGCCGGCCGTTGACTCGCCTTTTAAGCGCTATGGTGACGGGCGTCTTCACCCTGGCGATGGTGATAGGAAGCGTATTCCTGGCGCAAGTCGACGCCACCTTGATGGTGCAGCGTCCCCCCCGGACGGTGCAACCGTTGCCGACGACAACCCTGTACCCCACCCTGGCTCCCCTTACTCCCGGCGCACCTCAGACGCCATTCCATGCGCCGACGCCGGCACCGACGTCCACTCCTTGTATCTATCCCCGGGGGTGGCTGCCCTACGAAGTCCAGACGGGTGAGACGCTCGCACAGTTGGTGGAAGCTGCGCACAGCAGTGTCGCTGCCTTAATGGAGGCGAACTGCCTGGAATCGGGGGAAATTTATCCCGGCGATGTGATCTACCTGCCGCCGATTGCCTTTGAGACACCGACGCCGGTGGTGATTCGTCGGTGTGGGCCACCGCCGACGTGGCGTATCGTCTATGTGCGGCTGGGGGATACACTATATAACCTCGCCAACCGTTACGGCACGACCGTCGAAGCGATTCGGTGGGCGAACTGTTTAGTGAGTGACAAAATCTACATAGGACAGGCCTTGTATTTGCCGCCGGTCGTCATCACGCCGCCCCCCTTCACTCGCACTCCTTCACCAACGCCGACACTGTCGCCCACACCGACGTCGACGCCCACGCCGGAAATCACCGCCACGCCGACGCCAACACCCACGCCGGAAATCACCGTTACGCCGACGCTCACGCTAACGCCCACGGCGACCGGCACGCCGTCCCCCTCCCCCTCCGTTACCCCCACCTTCGAACCGACCGAGCCGGTCACGCCGACCATCACCCCGACGCTGACCCCATCGCCCACAGCAACATCCACGGAGACACCACCCACGGAAACCCCGGTCCCCACCCCCACCGAGACGCCGGTTGTCGAAATACCAACGCCGTCGGAAACTCCGACGCCTTCACCCACTCCGACATCTGCAGGGTGAGTGTGTTCCGCATCCTGGGCGTCATACTGCTGGCCGGGTTTTTGCTGCCGGCATGTACCCCGGTCTCATCACCAGAGACCGCCCTGGCGCATGAGGCGCCGTTGGGGATGCCAACGCGCGCCGTGACGGCAACTTTCATCCCCACCTCAACGCCGCCTTCCTCTCCTGTCCCGACAGCGACGCCAACTGCCCATCCCACGACGATGCCAACCCGTACCGCGCGCCCTCGAGCGACGGCCACCGCCACACCACAACTGGTGCCGTTACGCACGGCGCGTCCCAGGACGCAGCTCACGCCGGCGCCGCGTCTGGCGGCTACCACGATACGTGCGACGCCCACGATCCCAGCGCCGCATTTCCTGGTCGCCCAGGAGACACCCGGCGCGAACGGCTATCCGACACTGGCCGATTTTTGGGACGGGGCGGCCGAATTTGTCGTGGATGTCGCGGATACGGGCCTGCCGATGGGGGAATCTGACACACTGGTGATGTCCAATGGGGAACTGTGGTCTTATCTCCATGCCAGCGCCGTCTCGGCGGGAGTGGTGGACCGCTGCGGCAACCCCGTGGCCTTTCCCGGATGTACCGTCATCTACCGCAGTATCGACGGCGGACGCACTTTTCAGCCTGAAACGCCACCGGTCTGCCAGTTCGAATGTGCCACCTGCCCCTGCGTGTCCGAAAACGATCACACCAACCAACAGCAATACCCCCGTCTGGCGTACAACGGCACAACGTTGTTCCTCGTCTACGAATACCTAGGGCGCGTGCGACTGCGCCGCTCCAGCGATGGATTGGCCTGGAGTGCACCGGAGAGGGTCGCCGACACGGGCATTTGGAAGTTATGGTTGCGCACGTGCCGCCAGGAAGAACGCATCCATGAGCATCCTTTCGTGCCGTATGATTACGAGTGCCTGGCGGGGGGGCCGCCGGGGGTTTTAGTCGAAGGGGGCCGTTTGTACATCTTCGTCGGCATGGGACAAAATCCAGGGGCGATGGGGTGCTACGTCGGCAGTGTCACGACAAGCGGCGAACGTTTGACCCGCTGCCGGCACAACCCGCTGTTTGTGGGCGCCGGGGAGTATGGCCTGTTGGAAGAGAAGGGAGCCTCGACCAATCCCTACTTCGATTTCCGCATGATCAGTTCCGCCGAGGTGCAGCGTGTAGGTCAGCGCCTCTATATGTTCTATGAGGGAACGCGCGGCCCCGGCGCCGGTGACGCCGGCGACAGTCAGTTCGGCCTGGGGCTGGCGCGCAGTCTGACGGACAACGTCGATGGTCCATGGGAAAAGTATCCCGGCAATCCCATCCTCGTTGATCTGCCCGGCAATGTCGGCGTGGGGCATGCGGATGTCGTCGTCATCCAGGGGCAGACGTTTTTGTACACATCGCTCAACGGTTACACACGAAGTCGTCTGGCGCTGGTGTGGAAGTAGGATCGTAACTATTCAGCCGCCCTTGTCAGGTTATAAACGGGACTTTGGGAATGGTGCCTCATGGATTGCTACTTCGGCCATAGGTGATGACCCACTCAGCCCCCCACCTCCTTTCTCCCCCGCAAGCGGAGGAGAAGGGGCGGGAAAATGGGGGATGGGCTTACAACGGATTAAACAAATAAAACGTGAAGTTTCTGGCAGTCATCCTAGTCAGCCCGGGGTTGAGCACGTCCCGGCGCCAATCCCAGGCGCACAAAGACCCATGGCGCGCCCGCGCCGCCCCAGAAGCCTATCAGCGTGTAACGGATGAAACGGAAAAACAGCGCCGGTTCCAGCCCGGCAAACACCGCGCGCAATCCTCCCCACAACCCGACGATGACAACCACGCCCAGTCCGTAGCGCAGCACCCGCCGCCACAACACGCCGTCCACCTCAAAACCGATCCAGCGGGCCTGCACCACAAAGCCGACTCCCATGCCCAGCAATGTCGCCCCGCCGGTCACACCATCCTCAGAAGGGAAAATAAACATCAAAGGGATCGAGAAAACGGCGACGAGGGCGAGCTGTACGCCCAGCGATTGCCTTGCCAACCAGCGCTCGACCCGCTCACCCCATTGCAAGTACACGTAGAGCAAGAGCGCGCCGATGACATAGCCGCCGAACAAATCGTGCGGGAAATGGACGCCCAGATACAGCCGCGACAGCGGCACCAGCACCATCAGCAGCCCGGCTACGATCCACATCCAGGTACGGCGGGCCTTGACCGCCAGATAGCCCCACACAGCCAGAGTGTTCTGCGCGTGCCCGCTGGGGAAGCCGCCGGAACCGCCCACATCGGAGTAAGCCCATACGCGCGTGTCATAAAGCGCCGGGCGTGGCTGATGGGCGAACATCTTTGCCAGCGCGTTCACGTAAGTGGAAATGAGAAACAAGAGCGTCACCCGTGCGCCGGTGCGCCGGTCCAGACACCAGTAAACGAGCGGCAGGAAGAGCAAAAAGAACAACTCATCGCCGACAAATGTGACCGCCCTGAAAGGCAAGTCCAACGTCGGGTGAAACTGCTGAAGCCACAAAATAAGTGCGATACCCCAATCCATAAGCGGCTGCATCGTGAAATCCTCCTCTTGATCCAGGTGAAGAACAATTTTAACTTGTAGCGTAACTATTCAGTCACCCTATCCAAGAGCACCTGGCATACCAAAATCCGCGCCCAATCTGGTATAGGGAATAAGTTGCTTCGCCAGGTTGACTGGCCTGAATAGATACATTTTCCGTAACTATTCAGCCGCCCTTGCCAGGTGGCGAACGGGGCTTTGGGGAGGGCACATAATAGGTTACCCCTTCGGCAGGTGCTGACCCTCTCATCCCCCAACCCCCTTCTCCCCCGCCAGCGGGGAAGAAGGGGGCAAAAGGGGGATGGGCTGATAGAAACACGCATATCTTGTCATACAGAAGCACCTGGCCTACCAAAGTCTACGCCAAACCTGGCATAGGGAATAAGTGGCGTCGCCAGGTTGACTGGCCTGAATAGATACATTTTCCTTATTGCAAAGTTTGCGTTCCTTATTGAAACGTAACACGTTTCTTATTGAAACGTTATGCGTTCCTTATTGGAACGTCATGCGTTCCTTATTGAAACGTAACACGTTCCTTATTGGAACGTCATGCGTTCCTTATTGAAACGTAACACGTTCCTTATTGGAACGTCATACGTTCCTTATTGGTGTCTATTCAAGCGCTCGGGCCGGTCTCTGACCGCGCTCGCCCCTGCCTGGGCCGGCGGTGGCGTCCATCCCCCTGCCCCCCAGGAAGGGGGATTTTTGTGTCGCCCCCTTCTTCCCCCTTGGCGGGGGAGAAGGATGTTGGGGGATGAGAGGGTCAAAAGTGTCAACCCGTGATGCACCCTCCCCAAAGTCCCGTTCGCCCCCTGGCAAAAGGGTAGCAGAATAGTGACTTTAACTCAACAACTGTTCCGGCGGCTTGCCGAACAGACTGGTCGGCGCCTGGGGGGGAACCAACAGACGCAATTCCCCCGGCTCGATGCCGATGGTCGCGGGGGTACTTCCAAAAGGGTCGCCGTCGATTTGAACGGCCACCGGCGGTGTGGTTTGAACTTGCATCCCACACCCCAGCGCGTGCATGACTTTGGGATCATGCCGATGCTGTCCGCTGAAAAGATGCAGTAGATGCCGAATGATATAGGAGAATCCCAGACCTTTGAACACAAAAATATCCAGCAGGCCGTCATCCATTTGCGCATGGGGCGCGATATTGAAAAAAGTGGCGTAAAGCTGGATATTGCTCGCCACTGCCATCAAAGCGCGCGTGCGAAAGGTGTGCCCTTCGATCAAAATGCGCGAGCGCACCCCGCGAAACTCAGAGGCCACAACAAACCCCGCAATAATGTAGGTCAGGGCCCCCAAGCGCTTGGCATAACGGGGACGCGGTTCTATCTGGGCGGTAATTTCTGCATCGAGACCCAGTCCGGCCCAACAAACAAAATGGCGGTCATTGATGTTCCCCACATCCACCCGCTGAACGCGACTGGTGCACAGCGCCTCGCCGACTTCGCGCACGTATAGGGGGGCGGTCAGAGACAAGATGGGCATACGTAACTGATGGGCCAGGATATTGCCGGTGCCCACGGGAACGATGCCCAGGGCCGTCGAGGTACCGATCAAGCCATTGGCTGTTTCGTTGATGGTGCCATCTCCGCCGGCAATCAATACTATGTCCATATGGTCCTGAGCGGCCTGCTGAGCATAGCGCGTCGCGTCGCCGGCTTGCCGCGTTTGGACAAGTTCCATCTGCCAGCCCCATGTGCGCATATAGGCGGCCAGACGTTTGAGCGTGCGGGTCATATCCCACGGACCGGCAACCGGGTTGTAAATCAGGAGCGTCTTGTAACTCATAGGGGGAGTATAACACAAGCCTTAGGGGAAGCAATCGTCACCGCTCGGCCTTCAGGCTCAACGCCAACGGACCCAGAGCAGTAAACCAAACGCCAGGGCACTCACAATGAAGGTTATCCAATCCGGGGGACGCATCCGCAGGTCGCGCCAGACAGTGCGTGGCGCGGTGGATGCCAGACCGCGCGCCGCCAGAGCCAGCGTAAGGCGGTCACTCATCCGCAGGGTGCCGATAATGACGGCCACCAGCACGGGCAAATAATCACGCAAGCGCCGGAAGAGGTTACCCTCTACCACCCATCCACGCGCGGCCTGTGCTTCTCGCACTGTCACAAAGAGCTGTTGAATGGCCGGAAGAAATCGCAGTGTCAGACTGAACGTCAGTCCCCATGAATACGGCATCCCCAGGCGGACGAATGCCTGGACGAGCGCGCGTTGGTCGGTGGTGAACAACAGGACGCCGATGATGAAGGCAATGACGAGCGCACGTGCGGCAAGCAGGACTGCCTCGATGAGGCCTCCAACCGTCAGTCGCAGGGGGCCCAGGGCCACGAGCACGGCGCCCGCAGGAGCGAAAAACGGCTGCAATACCAGAATCAACCCGACAAGCCATGCCATCTGCCGCCATAAACGGCGCAGGGCGGACCAGGGAATGTGACTGTACAACAAAAGCAGGTGCAGGCCGAGCAGAAATGCGCCTTGCGCCCACCAATACGGCAGTAAAAACGCCGTGACGAACCCCAGCAGCATCTCCCATAGCTTGACGCGCGGATCGAGGCGGTGCAGCCATGTATCGCGGGGAACGTAGAAGTCGAGCGCCACGCTCATAGCGTCGCCTCCGCGGGGCCGCTCAGGACTTCATCCGGCGCACCGTCGGCCACGACGCGCCCCTCCGCCAGCGCCACCACGCGGTCGGCGCGGGCCGCCAGTTCCATCTCGTGGGTGACGATGATGAGCGTCGTCCCTGCCGCCCGTCGTTCGGCGAGCCACGCCAGCAGTCGCGCCCAATCGCACCCGTCGAGGCCCACCGTCGGTTCGTCCAGCGCCAGGATAGGCGTATCCAGCGCCGCTAACGCCGCCAGCGTGACGGCACGCTGGGCGCCATAGCTCAAAATGGACGGTGGCATCTCGGCGTGCGCCGTCAACTCGAAACGCGCCAACGCCCGTTCGACACGTCCTTCAACATCCGCCAGATGTAGACGGCGGACGCCGAAGGCCACCTCTTCACGAACGGTTGCGGCGAAGAGCTGTTGTTCTGGACGTTGGAATAGAAAACCAACCTCGCGGGCGAGATCGCCGGTGGGGCGCCCGGCGGCGTCTTGGCCCTGAATATACACGGCGCCGCGCGTCGGACGCAACAATCCATTGAAGTGCCGCAACAACGTGCTTTTGCCGGCCCCATTCGGCCCGATGACGGCGACGAACTGCCCTTGAGGGATGTCCAGATTAACGCCGTGGAGGGCGGCATGCCCATCGGTATACGCGAAGTGTAAATCTTGCACCGCCACAGCCGACTCTGAGGAGGGTCCAGGGGGCGCTTCAAAGGTGGGCCACAGCGCAGAGGGATAGAGAACCCCGGCTTTCACCAGCCGCGCTTCATCCTGCAACACCTCGGCGGTAGACGCCGGTGACGTTGCCATGCCGTCGGTAAGGAGCAGCGTCAGCGGCGCTAAGGCAACGGCCGGCGCGCGGGCGGTGGTCAGCAGCAGCGTCGTGCCGCTGTGATGCAGGGTAGCGAGTGCCGCCAGCACCTCATCACAGCCTTGTGGATCGAGACCCCCGAGCGGTTCATCCAGCAGCAAGACATGCGGATGCATGGCCCACACGGCGGCCAAGGCGAGCCGCTTTTGCTGTCCGCCGGAGAGCGTCCACGGCGAGCCGGCGCGCACGGGCAGTAGACCAAAACGGGCGAGCGCCTCCTCCACCTGGGCGCCGATGTGTTGCGGCGGGGTTCCCAACGCTTCCAGCCCCCAGGCAACCTCGTCCTCGACCGTAGGGTTGAAGAGCTGCGTGGCGGCATCTTGAAAGAGCAGCCCCACGGCGCCTGTCGGCGGCATCGTGGCGAGGACATCATGTCCTGCGACGCGCACGACCCCGGCGACATGGCCGCCGGTGTAGCGCGGCGCCAGTCCTGCCAGCACATGGCATAATGTACTCTTGCCACTGCCGCTGGCGCCCATCACCGCCAGCGTCTCGCCGTGCTCCAGGTGGAAAGAGACATCTCGCAACGCTGCGGTCGCCGGAAGACCTGCTCCAGGCGGCGGATAGGCGAAATCCAAATGTTCTACAGCAAGCACCTGCTTTTCCCTTAGGGTGAAAAATTGGTATCTATTCAGGCCAGTACATCATGTTCGTGTTTCTATAAGCCCATCCCCCCTTCCCCCAGGAAGGGGGATTTTGGGTGGGGGTGTGGCGGGCGGCTTCGCCGCCGGCCGCACCCCCCTTTTGCCCCCTTCTTCCCCGCTGGCGGGGGAGAAGGGGGTTGGGGGATGAGAGGGCCAGCGCCTATAGCCGAAGTGTCAACCTATTATGCACCATCCCCCAAGCCCCGTTCGCCACCTGGCAAGGGCGGCTGAATAGTTACAAAAATTGTAGCGCGAGTTGGCAACTCGCGCTACAAACGTTATACGTTTTTCGGTTATGCAGCCCGCTGCGAGCGAGTTTCCAGCGGTGGATAAGCGCGACGCACGGCCAGATACAGAGGAACGCCGATCAACCCACCGCTCACACCCTGGAGGGTATTGGGAAGCAACTCCAAACTGGCTGCACCCACGCCCACCAGAAAAGTTCCGGCGGCGAAATAGCCCGCAACGATGATGCCTGTGCCGACAACGACCGACAAGAGCACCGTCACCACGTTGATACGCTTGCGGACAATCCAGCCCATGGCCAGCCCCTGGGCGCCATGAATGAGCAGCGAGAACAGGGCCCATTGGGGATAGCCGAGCATATCGGCCATTGCTGTGCCCATACCGCCGGCAATCATCGCCACCAACGGGCCAAAGGCGTAGGCGATAAAGGTGATCGCCGCGTCGCCCAAATGCACATAGCCGCTTGTCGCCGGGATCGGAATCCGCACCAACGCCGTCAGGACAAAGATCAACGCCCCCATCAAAGCAATCAAAGCCATGCGACCAATATCTACCTCGCGCGACATGATGGACTCCTCCGAAATCTGTGCCAAGCTGCCCCTAGCGTCTGTCTCAACTCTCATCATCCTTCTGTGACCAGGGCACATGCGAGCGGATCGCCTCTCTCGCCTCACGGGCATAACCGGAGAGCTTCCCCAACTGCTGCGAAAGCCCGGCAGTCTGTCGTTCGATGTAGTACGCCACACCCAGCGAACCCGGCCCGGCGTGAACCCCCAACTCTATCGGCACGCGCAGCAAGAATGTCTCGACGCAATGAAGCAGTTTCTTCAGTTCTTCCAGCACATATACGCCTTCGGCTTCATCCTCGGCATAGTGAACGGCCAGATGGACGGGGTTATCTTCGACTTCGGCCACGACCTTTTCAATGATCGCCGCAATGCCTTTGCTGCGTCGCCGCGCCTGCCCGATCAAACTCACCCGATTGTTCTGCACGCGGACCAGCGGGCAAATTTTGAGCAAACTCCCCACCATGCCTGCCGCACTGGATAACCGTCCGCCTTTGAAGACGTAGCTGATCGTTTCCAGCAAGGCGACGACGCCTACGTTGGGGGCAGCCGCACGTGCTTGGGCCACGATTTCATCCATGCCCATCCCTTCATTGGCCGCACGCGCCGCCTCTAAGGCCACAAATCCCTGTCCCATCGCCGTCGTCTGGGTATCGACCACGACCACCGGCACAGGACTCTCCCGCCCCGCCACCTCGGCCAGGCTACATGTGCCACTCTGTGTGCCCGCCACATGGATGGAGATGATGCTTTTGGCCCATTGTGCTTGCTTCTGATAGGCTTCCAAAAACGTCGGTATGGCCGGCACACTGGTGAAAACGGCCATATCGGGATTGGCGCGTAGCTGCGCATAGAAGGCCGCCGGACCGACGTCGATGCCTGAACGATACGCGGCCTTGTCCATGTTGACCCAAATAGGCACCACTTCAATGTGATATTGAGCCAGGAGCGCCGCTGGGATGGCGGCGGCAGAATCGGTGACAACGGCGATGCTCGGTTGTGTGTTCAATAGACCCCCTTAAGAACTGGCGTTTCTGTTGAATTTTAGTAAGATAGAACTGTGCTCAAACCATCGGTAGCTGTTAAGCGTATGGTTAACAGAGATAGTGTATACTGATTAGCTGATAAAGCAAATGAACAGGAGGACGCGATGGCGCGCGTAGCCGTTTTTGAAGGACTGGTTGTCGATGAGGCAAATAATCCGGTCGCCGTCACCTATGTCGGCGGCGTGCCGCACTACGTGGTCAATGATGCCGGTTTCTTGCGGCATATCCCGTCGGAGAAAGTAGACCGCCACGTTCTCACCATGATGCAGGAAGGAGTGCTCGAAAACCGAGAGATCGTGGTAGAGGGGATGCTTCAATTCCTGGGAAAGGATGACCTCTTCACGAAAGCTGCCGTCGATGCATCCATCGGCCAGATGCCGGAGAACATAAAAACATTGCTCGATACCGGCTTGCCGGAGGATGCACGCCAGTGGTTAGGCTTGATGGGACTGCGCATCGTAATCGACATTCACGGTGACGTGGTCACGGTCACTATGCCCGGCAGCACCGATCTGGACGAGTAGGAGCTGTGTTCCAACAAAGAGAATTTCGCACCACCCCTTCTGCCCGCTTGCGTGAACTTCTTGGGCAACTGGAAGCGCATATCGGCAAGTTGGAACACGAGAGCGCGGAAGAGGCACGCACCATCCCGGCTCTCTTCGATGCGGCGGATGCCCTCATCGCCGAGTTGAAGGATGCCGGCGTATCCATGCCGGCGGAAATGGCGCGTTTCGAGACCGTCTCGGCTTCATTCCGGCGCAAGGGCAAGACATTTCTGCGGCGGGTGGGAGGGACGGATGCCTTTGTTGCCCTACGCGAGGAGCGCGCCCCCGACGTAGCACAGTGGTGGTGGTTCATCGATCAATGGGTGGCCGAGCAGTCCAGGATGCAGCGCCGCCGTCAATGGAAATGGCTGTTGATCGGCGCAGGGGTCCTGGCCGTGCTCGCCGGCGTGTACATTCTCTTCCTGCAACCCGACACTGCCACACTCGAAAAGGTGATGCGGCAACAGACGGCGGAACAATTCGCGCGCGATGGAAATTATACGGCAGCTTTGGGCGAGATCAACGCAGCCCTGACGATCACCCCCAACGACGCAAATTTGTTGGCGTTCAAAGGCGTTCTGCAAACCCAACTCGGCCTGGAGGCAGAAGCGACGACGACGTTCGCCGCTGCCGAAGCTACCGCCGCCAGTCGGGAGCAATTCCTGCTTAATCGCGCCGAAGTGTACTTGAAGTTGAATATGTTCGAGGCGATGTTGGCCGATGCCGCGGCCGCCATCACCGTGAATCCGCAATCAGCACGGGCGTATTTGTACCTCGCTCAAGCTAATGCCAGCCTGGGCAACTTCATGGAAGCCCAGGCGCAATATGATGAGGCCTGGCGGTTAGCCGATGAAGCAGGAGACGCCGAGTTGGCAGCTCTGGCGCGCGTGCAGAAGGCATATCTCTACCAGCAAATGTTTATGTCGCCTCTGACGACTCCCACGGTCCCCTAGAAACAGCGTAACTATTCAGCCACCCTTGCCAGGTGGCGAACAAGATTTTGGGGACGGTGCATAATGGGGTTGACACTTCGACCATAGGTGATGACCCTCTCATCCCCCAACCCCCTTCTCCCCCGCAAGCGGGGAAGAAGGGGGCGAAAAAGAGGGGGTGTGGCGGGTAGCTTCGCTACCCGCCACACCCCCTACAAAAATCCCCCTTCCTGGGGGGCAGGGGGGATGGGCTTATAGAAACATGAGTATCTCGTCATCCAAGAGCACCTGGTATACCAAAATCTGTGCAGGACCTGCTATAGGGAACAAGTGGCTTCGCCAGGCTTACAAACCTGAATAGATACGACATTTCGACCATAGGTGATGACCCTCTCATCCCCCAACCCTCTTCTCCCCCGCAAGCGGAGGAGAAGGGGGCGAAAAAGCGGGGGGGGCGGCTTCGCCGCCCCCCCCCCACAAAAATCCCTTTTCCCCAGGGAAGAGGGAATGGGCGCAGTCCGCCTGCCCCCCCAAAAAAGTTGTCCCCTTTCCCCCGCGCCAACGCGGGGGAAAGGGACAGAAGATAGAGGGTAAAAGTTGACTCTAGGACCCAATGGGAAGTATAGATACAAAACAGCCATCCCCCACACCGTATGGGTGGGGGATGGACGTGATGGCCCCAAGGGAATTCGAACCCCTGTTTCCGGCTTGAGAGGCCAGCGTCCTAGGCCACTAGACGATGGGGCCAAACGAGTAAAATTGTAACAGAAACGAGGCTTTTGTCAACCAAAATCCGCACCGGTTTGCGTGCAGCGGGCTTTCGGCTACAATCAGCTTTCAGTCTTTAAGCCAGTGGTTGAAGGCTGACCGTTGGAGAGGAGAGGTACTATGGATTCCATCGCCATTATCGCTGCCGTCGCCGCCGACCTGGCGCTCGAATTGCCGCGCGTCGAGTCCGCCGTCCGCCTGTTGGACGACGGCAATACTATTCCCTTTATCGCCCGCTATCGCAAGGAGATGACCGGCTCGCTGGACGAAGAGCAACTGCGCCAGATTGCCGAGCGCTTGAGCTATCGTCGCACGCTGGAGGAACGCCGGGCGACGATCCTGCGCAGTCTGGAAGAGCACGGCGTGTTGACGCCAGAACTCAAGGCCGATGTGGAGGCTGCCGACACCCTGCAGCGTCTGGAGGACCTCTACCGTCCTTACAAGCCCAAGCGCCGCACGCGCGCCACAGTGGCCCGCGAGAAGGGGTTGCAGCCGCTGGCCGATCTCATTTTAGCGCAGCCCCTTGAGGGTGACCGTGATAGGCTCGCCCATCCCTTCCTCACAGACGATGTCTCCACCGTGGATGAAGCCTACGCCGGCGCGCGGGACATCGTCGCCGAGACCATCGCCGACGCGCCCGACGGACGCGCTGCTATGCGCGCGCTTGTCCAGCGGCACGGCACGTTGAGCGTCGCCGTCGCCGACGCGAGCAAGGATCCCACGGGCGTCTACCAGTTGTACTACAGCTTCTGCGTGGATTTCCGCGCTTTGCGCCCCCATCAAACCCTCGCCATCAACCGGGGCGAGCGCGAAGGCGTGCTCCGGGTCAACCTGGAAGTCCCCGAACCGGAAGCGCTGGGACTTCTCGCACAGCAGTACCCCAGCGATGCCGGCAGTCCTTTGACCGATGACCTTGTCGAAGCACGCCAGGATAGCTACAGTCGCCTGCTTTTCCCCGCCGTGGAGCGCGAGATGCGCCGCAAGTTGAGCGACATGGCCGACGAACACGCGATCGGCGTCTTCGCTACCAACCTCAAAGCACTCCTGTTGCAACCGCCCTTGCGCGGCCAGACGGTGTTAGGCATTGACCCCGGTTACCGCACCGGTTGCAAGGTTGCGGTCGTGGATCCTACCGGCAAGGTGCTCGATACGTGCACCCTCTACCCCGACCGCGACAAAGCGCAGGCGAAGGCAACCCTGCGTCGTTTGGTGCAACAGCACGGTGTGACCGTGATCGACATCGGCAACGGCACCGCCGGCCGCGAGACGGAGATGTTGGTGGCGGACTTGCTCAACGAGGCCGAACTCAAGGTCAAGTACACCATCGTCAACGAAGCCGGCGCCTCGGTCTATTCGGCATCAAAGCTGGCGCGCCAGGAATTACCCGACCTGGACGTGTCGCTGCGGGGAGCAGTCTCGATTGCACGGCGCTTGCAAGATCCACTGGCCGAACTGGTGAAGATTGACCCCCAGGCCATCGGCGTGGGCCTCTATCAACACGATGTCGACCAGAAGGCGCTCACCCAGGCGCTGGATACGGTGGTTGAGTCGGCGGTGAATACGGTGGGTGCAGACCTCAACACGGCCTCGCCGGCGCTGCTGCGCTATATCTCCGGTATCGGCCCCAAGTTAGCAGAAACCATCGTGGCGTACCGCGACGCCCACGGCGCTTTCGCCGGCCGGCAGGACTTGCGGCAGGTTCCGGGACTGGGGGCAAAGACTTTCGAGCAGGCCGCGGGTTTCCTGCGCGTCCCCGCCGGCACCGACGCGCTGGACAATACTTCTATCCATCCGGAGAGCTATCCTGTCGCCCAGGCGGTCCTGCAACGGCTTAGTTTCCCGCTCGGCGATTCCCGTCTGGCGGGCGAGATCGCCCGGTGGCGCCGGGCCACGGACCTCGACGCGCTCGCCGTAGAGCTGGGGACGGGGCGCCCGACACTGGAGGACATCCTCGAAGCGTTGGCCCGCCCCGGACGCGATCCCCGCGACGATTTGGCAGGCCCCATCCTGCGCAGTGACGTGTTGAGCATCGAGGATTTGCGCGCGGGGATGCAGCTCAAGGGCACGGTGCGCAACGTCGTGGACTTCGGCGCGTTCGTCGACATCGGCGTCAAACGCGACGGGCTGGTGCACATCAGCCACATGGGAGCGGGCTACGTTCGCAACCCGCACGACAAGGTCTCAGTGGGGGACGTTATCGACGTGGAAGTGGTAGATGTGGACGTCCACCGCGGGCGCATCAGCCTGGCGCTGGTGGAGTAAGAGCAGGGTATCTTGACCGCGCATCACGCGCATCCCCGCGGATTTTCAAGAGATTTCGACCTGGGTCATAGAAGAAAACTCGTCAGCAGATTTAGCGAATTGAGAGTAAAAAAATCTGCTCAATCTGCTGACAGAAAATGAGTCATCCAGAAGGGTTATAGCGCAAGTTGAGAGATTGGCAAGATTAGCGGTTTATTTTTTAAGGGGGAGGAGGTATGCCGATTGGGAGTCTCGTCAATGCGCTGACGGTGATTGTAGGCAGCACGGTAGGACTGTTACTGCGGAAAAAGCTCCCGGAGAACATCAAAGGCATCATCTTTGAGGGGGTGGGTCTGGGCACGTTGGTGCTCGGCATGAAGATGGCGTTCGCGGTGGAGAATTTCCTCATCTTCATTTTCAGCCTGATCTTCGGCGGCGTGGTGGGCGAACTGATCCACCTGGAAACCTGGATGGAAGGGGTGGGCGACCGTCTCAAGACGCGGCTGAAAAGCCAGGATGGCCGCTTCACCGAGGGGTTGATCACGGCCTTCCTCATCTTTTGCGTCGGCTCGATGACGTTCGTGGGGGCGATCAACGAGGGGCTCAACGGTGACCGCACTCTCATCCTCACCAAAGCGATTCTGGACGGCTTCACCTCGATAGCGCTGGCGTCGGTCTACGGGCCAGGCGTACTGCTCGCGGCGTTGCCGCTGTTCATCATCCAGGCGGCCATCACCCTGCTGGCAGCGCAGTTCCAGAGCTTCTTTTCCACTCTCATCATCAACCAGATGACGGCAGTCGGCGGCGCGCTCATCCTGGGGATCGGCCTGAATTTGCTCGGCATCAAAAAGATCAAGACGAGCAACCTGCTACCGGGGCTGGTAGTGGTGATTGTGTTAACGGTGATTTTTGGGTAGTCAGCCGGCGCTTATGGTATAATGGCTGTAAGGATTAAGAAGGCGTAAGTCCTGACCATGAAGGGCACACAGAATTTGTGTTTTTCTCTGTGAACTCTGGGGCTATTTTCGAAGGAGTTAACTCATGCACTTAGGCGATATTTTGAATGCGATTAACCAGTGGGCGCTCGGCATCATCGGCACACTAGGCTACCCGGGCCTGGGGCTGGTGATGTTTGTCGAAAACATCTTTCCTCCCATTCCTTCCGAAATCGTCCTGCCGTTGGCGGGATGGCTCACCCTCGGCGAGAATGCTAAGTTTTCCTTGCTCGGCGTAACGCTGGTGGGAACCATCGGTTCCGTCGCCGGGGCGTTCTTCTTCTACGGACTGGGGCGCTGGTTCGATGAGCGCCGCGTGCGCTATCTGCTCCAACGGTTCGGCAAGTGGTTCATGCTCGCAGAGAGCGACCTGGATACGGCGCTCGCCTGGTTCGACCATTTCGGCGAATACGTGATCTTCTTCGGGCGGATGGTGCCTATCGTGCGCAGCCTGATTTCCGTGCCGGGGGGGCTGGCGAAGATGAACATTCCGCGCTTCACCTTCTACACCGCCCTCGGCACCGCGCTGTGGAGCTTTTTGCTGGCGTTCGCCGGTCGTCTGTTGGGTGAGAACTGGCATTTCGTTTCCGACTTTGTCAACCAATACGAGCATTTTGTCCTCGTCGTCGGCGCTCTGGCCATTGTTGGCTTCTTCAGCTATCGCTTCTGGCAGAGACGAAAAAAGGGTCTCAGCGACCAGCCGTCAGCCGTCAGCAAATGAGTGAATTTCTTATTTCAAACCAAGGAGAAAATCCCATGCCCCCCGTTATTCGCGTAGAACAAATCGGTGACTACGAAGGTCAGGAAGTGACCCTTCGTGGGTGGGTCTACAACCGCACCTCCAAGGGCAAGTTAGTCTTCCTGCTGGTGCGGGATGGTTACGGCTTCGCGCAGTGCGTCGCGTTCAAGAACGACCTGCCTGCCGACCTCTTCGACGCGATAACGCGCGTTCCACAGGAGTCGTCGGTGATCATCAGCGGTGTGGTGCGCGCCGACCCGCGCGCGCCCGGCATCCCCGGCGGCTACGAGATCGGCGTCACTGGCTTCGAGGTGGTGCAGGCGGTGGAAGGCGAGTACCCCATCGCGCTGAAAGAGCACGGCGTCGAATTCCTGCTTGACCACCGCCACCTGTGGATTCGCACGCCGAGCCAATGGGCGGTGCTGCGCGTCCGCGCCACCGTCATTGCGGCCATCCACGAGTGGCTGGCCGCTAACGGCTTCATCCACATGGACACACCCATCCTCACCCCCGCCGCCTGCGAGGGAACGACGACGCTCTTCAGCACCGAGTACTTCGACGAGGGCGTGGCCTATCTCGCGCAGAGCGGGCAGCTCTACAACGAGGCCAACATCTTCGCCTTCAACCGCGTTTACTGCTTCGGGCCGACGTTCCGCGCGGAGAAGTCCAAGACACGCCGTCACCTCACCGAATTCTGGATGGTGGAACCGGAGATCGCGTTCTGCGACCTGGATGGACTTATGGAAATCGAAGAGCAATTCGTCTCCCACATCGTGCAGACCGTGCTGCAGAAGTGTGCGCCGGAACTGAAGTCGCTAGGCCGCGACGTAACTGCTTTGGAGCGCGTCACCCCGCCCTTTCCGCGCATGGCTTACGATGACGCGCTGGCGATGCTCGCCGATATCCGTAAGCAGACCGCGGACCCGGAAGCGCAGGCACTGCTGGCCCTCGAATGGGGCGACGACTTTGGCTCACCGCACGAGACCGCGTTGACCCAACAGTTCGACAAGCCGGTGTTCGTCTACGGCTACCCTACCGCCGTCAAAGCCTTCTACATGGAACCGTGGCCCGGTCGCCCGGAGGTCTGCAAAAGCGTGGACTTACTCGCGCCCGAAGGTTACGGCGAGATCATCGGTGGCAGTGAGCGCATCTCCGATCCCGACCTGCTGCTTCAGCACATCCACGAGCACAACCTGCCGGAAGAAGCCTTCCAGTGGTACGTTGATCTGCGTCACTACGGCAGCGTCCCCCACAGCGGCTTCGGCCTGGGCCTTGAACGCACGGTGACGTGGATCTGCGGCATCGATCATCTGCGCGAGGCGATTGCCTATCCACGCATGATCAACCGGGTATATCCGTAGACGCTTTTTCCCTCTAAAGCACTCTGCGTATCCCGGCGATGATCGCTTCCACCGTCGGCACCATGGCATTCTCCAGCGACTCGCTCATGGGCACAGGCGCATCGGCGCCCGTCACCCGCACGACCGGCGCGTCGAGCCAGTCGAACAGCTCTTCCTGGATGCGCGCGGCCAGCTCACTGACAAACGAGTTGACGCGGTACGCCTCGGTGACGCCAACCGCGCGCCCGGTTTTCTTGATGGACGCGGCGATAGTGTCCATATCCAGCGGTTTGAGCGTGCGCAGGTCGATCACCTCTACGCTGATGCCCTCTTCCGCCAGCTTTTCCGCCGCCTTCAGGGAGCGCTGCACCATCTGCGAATAGGCGATGACGGTCACGTCGGTCCCTTCACGTTTCACGTCCGCCACGCCAAAGGGGATGATGTAATCTTCCTCCGGTACCCACCCCTCGATGCTGTAGAGCATCTTATGTTCGATAAACATCACCGGGTTGTCGTCGCGGATGGCGGCCTTGAGCAGGCCCTTCGCATCGTAGGGCGTCGAGGGCATCACAACGTAAATGCCGGGGAAGTGCGTCCATAGCGCCTCGAGGCTCTGCGAGTGGTGCGCCGCGATGCCGCGTCCCGCCCCGCCTTCGGTGCGGATCACCATCGGCACGGTGGTTTTGCCGCCGAACATGTAGCGGTTCTTCGCGCCCTGGTTGGCGATCTGGTCCATGGCCAAGGGGGTGAAATCGACGTACATGATCTCGGCGACAGGCCGCATTCCGCACATAGCCGCGCCCACCGCCGAACCGCCGATGGTCGCCTCGGAGATAGGGGTATCGCGCACGCGCTTTCCGCCGAACTCCTCGAACAGGCCGCGCGTCGCGCCATAGGCGCCGCCGTACAGGCCAATGTCCTCGCCCATCAGAAAGACCTGCGGATCGCGCTGCATTTCCTCGCGCAGCGCGTCACGGATGGCCTCCCAATAGCGTACTTTTTTGACGTTGGGTCCACCCTGGCGAACACGGGTGCGCAGTTCTTTTTCGCGGGCTACCTCGGCCTCTGTCCACGGTGACGGCGCGTAGACGTATTGCTCCAATTCTTCGACAGGCGGCAAGGGCGAACTAAGTGCAAAGTCGGTTGCCACCTGGATCTCGCCCTTGACTTTGGCCTCAATCGCGTCGATCTCTTCCTCTGTGGCTACTCCTTCGGCCACCAGCAGTGCAGCAAAATTAGGGATGGGGTCGCGCGCTTTCCACGCAGCCTCTTCTTCTTTAGTGCGGTAAGCACGCGGGTCGGAACGGGAGTGACCATACCAACGATACGTTTTACACTCCAAAAGGAAGGGGCCATGGCCACTGCGCGCGTGCTCAATCGCGCCGGCGACGGCCTCGCGCACGGCCAGCACATCCATACCATCCACAATGGCGTAAGGAATATCGTAGGCTACTCCGCGCGTCGCAATATCAGGTGTGCACGTCGAACAGGAGAGCGGCACCGACATCCCATACAGGTTATTTTCGACAATGTAGACCACCGGCAGTTTCCACAGTGATGCCAGGTTGAGCGCTTCGTGGAAGTTGCCGGTATTGGACGCCCCGTCGCCGAAGAAGCACAGCACCACACGCCCCGTATTCTGCATTTGCTGTGCCAGCGCCGCGCCTGTGGCCACGGGGATATTGCCGCCGACGATGCCGGTCGCGCCCAGATTGCCATGTTCCACGTCGGCAATGTGCATCGAACCGCCGCGCCCACGGCAATAGCCGGTAGAACGCCCACACAACTCGGCCATCATCTTGTTGTAGTGCTCCTGGCGTTCCGCGTCGCCAGTGTGCAGCACCGCGCCGCGCGCGTGACAATGTCCATGACCGCGGTGAGTGCTGGTGATGAGGTCATCCTCGCGCAAGGTGGACATAGCGCCCACGGCGACTGCTTCCTCGCCGGCATAGAGATGGGAAGCGCCACGGATAAGGTTCTTGCCCAACAGATCGTACACGGTGTCCTCGAACATGCGGATTTCCCACATCTGCTGCAACATGTCGAGGGCCTGCGCCCGGGTCAGTTTAGCCTTCTGCAACAAATCAACATCGATACTCATACACTCCTCCTCATGAAAATAATCGGTTCTGTAGAGCGAATTGACAATTCGCTCTACGTCTCCTCAAGATCTGCGCCGGACTTACGCGGCGCGCCAGTAGTATAGTCGGTTTGTATCTATTCAGGCTCGTAAACCTGACGAAGCCACTTATTCCCTATGCCAGGTTTGGCGTAGACTTTGGTAGGCCAGGTGCTTCTGTATGACAAGATATGCGTGTTTCTATCAGCCCATCCCCCCTGCCCCCCTTCCCTCCAGGAAGGGGGATTTTGGGTGGGGGTGTGGCGGGCGGCTTCGCCGCCCGCCACACCCCCCTTTTGCCCCCTTCTTCCCCGCTTGCGGGGGAGAAGGGGGTTGGGGGATGAGAGGGTCAGCACCTGCCGGAGGGGTAACCTATTATGCACCCTCCCCAAAGTCCCATTCGCCACCTGGCAAAGGTGGCTGAATAGTTACGTCGGTTTTATAGCACGCATGGGCCATGCGCCCTACGCCTTTAGGCGTGACGCTCCACACGGTTGATGATGCCCGCACTCACTTCGAGCATGAGCGTTTTTTGGCGGAAACTTTCCGGGAACATCTCCGCATCGGTGGTACAGAGAATGGTCTGCTCGACATCGCCGAGTGAATTCAGCAAGTAGGTGCGCCGGGCGCGATCCAGCTCGGCGAGCACCTCGTCCAGCAGGAGAATGGGGGACTCCCGTGTTTCCTGTTCCAGCCAGCGTAGTTCGGCCAGCCGCAGCGCCAGGACGACGGTACGTTGCTGTCCGCGCGAGCCGAACGTCCCCATATCCACGCCATCGGAGATAAAGCGCAGTTCGTCGCGGTGGGGGCCGGTGAGGGTCATCCCGCGTTCAATCTCGGTGCGGCGCTGACTCTGAAGCGTGGTGCGATACGCTTCATGCAGCGCCTCCAGGTCCACGGGCGATTCGCCGGCGGTCTCCGGCAGTAACCCGATCTGATAATCCACCGCCGGCGGGCGCAGCGGGTCAAAGTTGGGTTCATACTGCACTTTTAGCCACGCGGTGCCGCCGGTCAGGTCGTGATGCAGGCGGTCGGCGTAGAAGGTGAGCGCCTTCACCACCCGGCGACGATAGAGCGAGAGTGTCACACCGGTTTGTACCAGCGTCTCCTCCAACGGTCCAAGCTGGGTTTCATCCCCGCCGAAGTCGCGCAGGTGACGCAGGAGCGCGTTACGCCGTGAGAGCGCCGTCTGGTATTCCCCCAACGCTTCTACATACGCCGGATAAACTTGCGAGAGCAGATCGTCGAGGAAGCGCCGCCGTCCGGCGGGCGCGCCGCTCACCAATTCCACGTCTTCCGGCAAAAAGACGACGACGTTCAAATGCCCGGCCAAATCCATCTGACGAATGATGTGCTGGTTAAGTTTGATCTGCTTCTCCAGCCGCGCGTTGCCGTTGGCAAGCCTCTTTTGTTCCAACGCGATCTCGATCAGGTCGGCGCGGTTGCGGTGGACGACCTCCGTTTTGAGATGGGCGAAGGGCATAGCGGACTCGACAGCGCGCCAGTGGATCAGATGTTGGTCCGTGTTGGTCAACGGCGAGCGTCCCACGGCGAGATAGGCGATGGCTTCCAGCAGGCTCGTTTTCCCTTGCGCGTTGGCGCCCAACAGCAAGATGGGCGAGGCCGGGAGATCGAGTTCCAGCCGGTTGTACATACGGAATTGCCGTAAACTGAGACTTCGGATGTGCATACGATACCTTCATTTGAGGACATCGATATACGATGTGCCCTCATCTTCCATACCACGCATTGCGGAGGCCAACGAGCATTTTGACCCCTCCCGATTTTCTTCATTTGTATCTATTCAGGCTAGTAAACCTGACGAAGTAACTTATCCCCTATACCAGGTTTGGCGTGGATTTCGGTATACCTGGTGCTTGTGGATGACGAGATAAGTGTCAACCTATTATGCACCATCCCCCAAGTCCCGTTTGCCACCTGGCAAGGGTGGCTGAATAGTTACCTTCATTTTACCCCAATTGGATGAATCTGCGGAAGCCAGAAATGACTCTCATGAAGCAAGTCCTGCTAACCACACAGGACACTCAGGACTCCAAGTAAGGTTGAAAATCTCTGATGATTCAACTTTAACACCTTCCATTATGCAGCTCTTGCTCCCAGATGCGCAGTCCGTAACGACTCAGGTCAATGGGGATGTTTTTGTACAGCGGATTCGCCGCCTCGATGGCGCGCAGCATCTCGCGCTTGGTGTACGAAAGCGCCGGGCAGAGCAGTGTGATTGATCCGCCCTCCCCACCGGCGCCGTTGACCTTCCAACCGAGCGCGCCGTAGCTTTGGGCAATCTCGATCACCTGCTGCGCATCGCGGCTGATTAAATCGGGATGCAAGCGTCTTTGCGCTTCTGTGTTCTCGCTCATCGCCTGCCCCAGCGCCGGGAAATCCCCGGCATAGACCGCATCCCGCGATTTCTCCGCCGTCACCCGCAGGTCTTGCAGGCGCTTGCAGTCGGGACCTTCATTCTCTAGTTCCGCAATGACCTTCTCGTGCACCTGTGACGAGACGTGCGATTTGCCCAGGAAAATCAGCGCCAGCCGCCGCTCCAGCTCCCACCAGATGACATTCGAGACCTGGATTGGCGACACGGACGCGTATGGGTATTGGTAGACCTCGATGAAGTTAATCCCCCCGTAAGCCGAGCAGAGTTGATCCTGCACGCCCGACTGCTGTTTGAGCATCTCCACCTCGACGGCATGCGCGGTGTTCGCCACTTCGTGCGGGGTCATCTGCCCCGGTGTGAGCCGGTCCAGCGCGCCGATCAGCGCCACGGACACCGCCGCCGACGTACCGGTCGAACCGCCGCTGGGCGCTGCGGAGTAAATCGTCGCCTGGATCGCGTCCTCCTGCGGCACGCCCATACGCTCAATCGCCGCTTCGAGCAGTGGATGGCGCTCATAGCCCGGCTCAGCGGGGTGGACGGCGAAGCGTTCGCCGTAGTTTTCCGCGTAGAGCACGATGCGCTCTGTTCCGCGTTCGTAGGGAAAGACCTCGATCTGTACTTCTACATAGGGGTACACGCCGATGTTGAAGATTTTTCCGTGCCCGGCGAACCACGTATCCGTCCAGCCACCGTTATCGCAGATGCGAATCGGCGCGACGCTGTTGATGACCCGCAGCGGACGACGCTCATTATTCTCATTCATCACTTTTTTCCCCCTACCCAAGTGGTATCTATTCAGGCTCGTAAACCTGACGAAGCCACTTATTCCCTATGCCAGGTTTGGCGTAGACTTTGGTAGGCCAGGTGCTTCTGTATGACGAGATATGCGTGTTTCTATCAGCCCATCCCCCCTGCCCCCCTTCCCTCCAGGAAGGGGGATTTTGGGTGGGGGTGTCGCCACACCCCCCTTTTGCCCCCTTCTTCCCCGCTTGCGGGGGAGAAGGGGGTTGGGGGATGAGAGGGTCAGCACCTGCCGCAGGGGTCACCTATTATGTGCCCTCCCCAAAGTCCCGTTCGCCACCTGGCAAAGGTGGCTGAATAGTTACCCCAAGTGTATGATTACGGATTACCCTGCTTTCCACCAGGGTTATAAAACGAATTAGGTATGTTTCAAATGAGTTAGGGGGTCGTAGTGTTTTTGACGCTTGAAATGGACACAAGGCCCTAGACTACCACTGAAATGAAATACACCCAAACGAACTAAGCGTTGCCGGTGATAAAGGGAGGATTTTTTTCACCTCCTGCTCTCCCGCTTGTGAGGAGCAGGAGGTTAGGGGAATAAGAGGGTCATCACCTATGACCGAAGTGTCAACCCATGATGAACCATCTCCAAAGTCCCGTTCGCCACCTGGCAAGGGCGCGGAATAGTTACCAGGGATTCAAATTCCTGCCTCGTGCTTCTTGCTTCGTTAGCCGTACAAAGGTCCAAAGTTGGCGCACGCGCGATAGTCACCACCCTGCGGCTCCAGCGCGCCAAACGCGCTCCACGTCGCCGGGCGGAATATCTTCTCTTCCGGGACGTTGTGCATCGAGACGGGGATGTGCAACATCGACGCCAGCGTCAGCAGATCCGCGCCGATGTGCCCGTAGCTGATCGCCCCGTGGTTCGCGCCCCAGTTGGACATCACCGTGTACACGTCGCGGAACGGGCCACTGCCCGTGACCCGCGGCGCAAACCACGTCGTCGGCCACGTCGGGTCGGTACGCCGATCGAGCTTGTCGTGGACTTCCTGCGGCAGTTCGACGATAACACCTTCCGCCAGTTGCAGTACCGGTCCCAGCCCCTTCACCAGGTTAAGGCGCGACATCGTCACCGGCATACCGCCGCGCGTGACAAAGTGGCTGGACCAGCCGCCGCCGCGGAAATACTCGACGTTGCCCGGGTACCACGTCACCGCCTGGAGACACCGCTCGACTTCCTCTGCGGCGATCTCCCAATACGGTTTCAGCGCCGGCTTGCCGCAGCACATCTGCTGCCCGGTCGCATCCAGCGCCGTCGGTCCAGAGTTGATGAGGTGCAGGAAGCCACCTGCTGCGTCGCCGCTCACTTCATAGCCGGTCACACGTTTGACAGCCTCTGGACTCCAGTAGGTGCGCACGTCGGAGAACATCTGCGCTGTGCCCGTGAGCAGATGCCCGAAAAGCATAGCAACGCCGTTGAGCGTATCGTTCTCCGTCGCCACGATATAAGGTTGGCGGATGCCGTTCCAGTCGAACGACGAGTTGAGGATCGCTTCCATGAAGTCACCATTGGGGAAGTGATCGGTCCACTGACGTTGCCCCTGGAAGCCGCCGGCGATGGCGTTATGGCCCATAGCCTCTTCCTCATAGCCCAGTTCCGCCAGACGCGGGTTGCCCACCATCAAATCGCGGGCGATCAAGGCCATTTTGACCGACAGTTCCCAATCCTGGTCTTTCTGCGCCCGACTGCGCTGCTTTTGCGGCAGATTGCGGTCCACGCCCTCGATGCAGTTGGCCTTAACCCAGGCCAGGGCTTGTTCAAATTCCAGCGGATCGTAGATATGTTCCTCAAAGCGGCGGACGAACTCCGACATATCCACCGATTCCACGCGCATACCGAGGTACTGCTCAAAAAACCACGGCTCGATGATGGAACCGGCGATGCCCATGGCGACGCCGCCCATCGACAGATATGACTTGCCACGCATTTGCGCCACCGCCAGCCCCGCTTTGGCGAAGCGCAACAGTTTCTCCTGTACATCCTCAGGGATGCGGTCATCACCGATGTCCTGCACATCGCGTCCGTAGATGCTGAAGGCCGGCAGACCCTTCTGGGTGTGCGCTGCCATCACCGCCGCCAGATACACGGCGCCGGGGCGTTCGGTGCCGTTAAAGCCCCACACCGCTTTGGGGGTGAGAGGATCCATATCCATCGTCTCCGCGCCGTAGCACCAGCACGGCGTCACGCTCAACGAAACGCCCACGCCGGCCCGGGCAAACTTCTCGGCGGCCTGGGCCGCTTCCGCCACCCCGCCGATACACCTGTCGGCGATGACGCACTCAACAGGCAGACCATTCGGGTGGCGCAAGTTCGCGCCGAAGAGCGCCGCGACGCTCTTCGCCATGCCCATCGTCTGCGCCTCCAACGCCTCGCGTACTCCGCGTCGCCGCCCATCAATCACCGGGCGAATTCCAATTTTGGGCATACTCCCAATCCAACGGTTATGTGGTTCGTTCACTTTCATCGTAGCCTCCAGAACGAATGAGAAATGAGATCAAGCTTCCAGCATTCAACACCTAGAATCCAGCCGCCCACCGCCCACCGTGATCTTGCGGACCGATCCACAACCTTTGGCCGACGTCCCATCCCCACCCCGCCAGCTTGAGGGTGACCGGCCGTTGTTCCCAGCCGGCCTGGATACGGCGCTGTATGGCCTCCCACGACGGCACCCCACTGACGGCATCCGCAGCTTCGACGTTGCACGCGCCTACCGCGACGGCGCCGGTCAGCGCGGCTTCCGGCGACAATCGGTGCAGCAGCCCTGTCAGGAAGCCGGCGATAGCACAATCACCCGCGCCCGTCGTCCCGACGAGATTAGCGCTGAATGCCGGCGCCAGCAACTCGCGGTTCGTCCACGCGCGAACATCGAGACCCAGACGCTCAGCCAACGCGCGCAGTCGCGCTGCAGCGGACGTCGTCCGCAGGTACATACCCTGACTGCCCAGCTTCAACCCGGCGATGGCGACGCCCCACCCCACCAGTTGTCCGGCTAAATCGCTCAACAGCCCGCCATCCACCTGCGAAAGGACTGCACCGTTTTCTTCCAGGGCAGCGTAACGGGCCGGGTCTACCATGAGCAAGCTCTCTTCCACGCTCGGCAAGAAAATGTCCACCTGCGGCAGGACGCGCGCCAACCATGCAGGCCAATTGACTTTTCCGGCCTCGGTGTGGGGATCGGGACGGCTCACATCGAGTGACGTGACCAGACCATGCGCCTTGACGCGCCGGAGCAACGTCTCCAGTTCCCGGCCGTCATCCCGATAAAAACGGCGCATCAGCGTAGGGTAGCCAAAATGGAAGAGGTGCGCATCGGTCAGCGCGTCGTCGGGGACGTCGGCGGCGCAAAACGTGTCGTTGGGGCCGGGATAGTGCAGGAAGGTGCGATCAATACCGGGAGAACTGAAGATAAGGGTGTACGAGCTGGATTCGCCCGCCGCAATCAGCATCCCTGCGGCCAGCGCGGGAGCATAACTGCGGAACACATCGAGCGTCGCCCGTCCGAAGGTATCGTCGCCCACCTTGCCCATCAGGCGGACAGGCACGCCCAGCCGGTGTAACGCCAGACCGGTATTGGAAACTGCACCGCCCGTCGAGAGCACCATCGGTCCCACATTGACCAATCCGCCCGGCATGAGCAGTGTGCTCAGACTCCTGTAGTTTTCCGGCAGTGTTGGAATCACATCCAGGCACGTGTGGCCGGCGACGATAATGGCCGTGGAAGCAAAGTCTGACATAGTGGACCCTCTTATAATCCCAAAGTAGGCCGCAACGCCGCCTCAACGGCAAACATCCGTCTGCAAACGGCAAGCGGGGAACTGGCGTTCCCCCCTCAAAGCGAGAAGGATAAGACAGGTCGCCAAACGCGCCCGCAAATCAGCGGCCTGAGCCTCATCAATACCACAGGCTTGCAGGTCTATAAATTCCGGCATGATTCATTCTCCGTTCTGCGTTGCATGGATCCCATCCAGCACCCTTACCTGAAAACTCGCCGCCGAGGCGTTCAACATGGCCTTGATATCGGGATGGGGCGCGGCGAGAACCTGGCGCAGAACTTGCCCCAGTTCCTCATAGAGTTGCTGGGCGGCGACTGGCGGTTCGCCGCGCACGGCCATGCCCGAATTGATGAAGTCCGCGTAATTCGCCACCGGCACGTTCGCGTACTTTTCGATAATCGCCGCCCGCTGCTGCCCGTACTCACCGGTGAAGACGTTGAGGTACGGCAATCCTACCTCTGCGCCGTTTGCCGCCTGGAGCTGGACGGCGTTCTCGAACGCCGCCAGGTCGAACTCGCGCCAGGTGTTGAAGGCCAGGGCCGCTTCCAGAACTTCCGGCGCGGACGTGGGATTGTACAACCACACGCGCCCGGCGCCGAGTGTCGCGTTCGCCCCACCGTCGGGCATACGCCCAAAGCCGACTTCCTCCATCGCCAGATCGTCCAGATTGCGGATCATCCAGCCGAGCGTGTCGGCGTCGGCGATGGTCATGGCGACTTTCCCGGCCACGAAGTCGAGCACCAGCGCATAGTTGCCCCAGGCCGTAATATCGGACGTGGTGGCGTCTTCTTGCCAGCGCAGGTCGTGCATAAACTGCATAGCGGCCACCATCGCTTCGTTGTTGTACGCGGCGACCCACTGACCATCCACCGCTTGGATCGTCTCGCCGCCATACGTGACCATCAGCGCCACGCTCATCCAACCGCCCAGCTCGCCCTCATTGCGGATGTTGAAGCCGTCAACCCCGTCGAGATTAGCGTGAATCTGCCGCGCATACGCGCGTACCTCGTCCCAGGTCCGCGGCGGTCTGTCGGGATCCAGGCCAACCGCGGCGAACAACCGCCGATTGTACATCAGTCCCAGACCGTTGGCCGCATGGGGCAGACCGTAGATGTTGCCATACGCATCCTGCGCCAGCGCCAGAATCGCCGGGTGATAGGCCGCGCGATAGGGTGTGTCCGCCACGTAGCCGGTTATATCCGCCGCGTAGCCACCTTCAATGAGCGCGCGGGCATCGGTCAACGGTACAGCGTAAGTGTCTTCCAGCGGACTGTTCGTCCGCGTGATGAAGGTTTGCCGCTCGTAACGATAGGGATGCGGATCGATCACCACCTCGGGGCGCAGAACGTGGAATTGTTCCAGCAACCAGCGCTGCCGCTGAATTCCTATGTTATCCTCTGCCAGCGCTGCATCGGTGATACTGACGACGACCGGCGTCAACGGCGTCGGCGTCAACGCGACAATTTTCTCGACCGGCACCTCCACCGTCACTTCGCGGGTGACCACGACCTCTCTATCGACCTCGCGTGTCACCACCACCGTCTCGACAACTTTTTCAGCGAAGGGCGCCGCGCAAGCCGCGAGCGCCTCCAGTAACAAAGCCAGCAACACTCCACCAACGGAAGAATGCCAACGCCTCACCAACACCCCCGGACCCATGAGAGATGAGAAATCAGAGATGAGAAATTAGACAACCCGGAAATGACCCACCGCCACCGGCGCAGACGTGCCGGGCTGTCCGCCGCCGACCGACACCTCGAAAAGACCAGGCTCTATCACCCACTGTCCGTCGTCGGCGACGAGCGACATTTGTCGGGGGGTGAGCGTGAAGGTCACTTTTTGCTGCGCGCCGGGGGCCACATGGACGCGCGCGAAGCCCTGTAATTGACGAATGGGGACAGGGACCGAAGCCGCCACATCCCGCACGTAGAGTTGCACCACTTCGTCGCCGCCCCGCCGCCCCGTGTTCTTGACCGTCGCGCTGACCGTGAGGCTCTCGCCAGGCCGGATCGCCTCCGCGCTCAACGTCAAATCGCTGTAGGCGAAGGTCGTGTAGCTCAAGCCGTAGCCGAAGGGATAGAGCACGGCGCCGTTGAAGTAACGATAGGTATGCCCGGCCATCGCGTAGTCGCGGAAGGGCGGCAGATCGTCCACCGACTTATAGAACGTCACCGGCAAACGCCCGGCGGGATTATAATCACCGAAAAGCACGTCGGCCAGCGCCGTACCGCCTTCCTCGCCGGGGTACCAGGCTTCGACAATCGCCGTCGCGTGCGCCGCAGCCCAGTTGACCGCGACAGCACTGCCGTTCAGCAGAACGACCACCAGCGGTTTACCGGTGGCGGCCACGGCCTGCAACAGCGCCTCCTGTACGCCCGGCAGATCGAGATCCACGCGGTCGCCGGTGCTGCGTTGGCCGTTTTTGACGCCTTCCTCCTGGCTTTCCTCACCCTCGACAAGCTGCGAAAGCCCCATCACCGCGATCACCACATCGGCCTTTTCCGCCGCAGCGATAGCCTCGGCAAAACCTGATGTGTCCTTACCACGGACATCACACCCGGCGGCATAAAGCACCTCAACGTCTGCACCGACTTTGTCGCGGATGCCTTGCAGGGGCGTCACTGCGCGCGACGGCCAGCCGAAGTAGTTACTCAGCAGCACCAGCTCATCGTCGGCGTTGGGGCCGATGACGGCCAACTTCTTGAGGGCGGCCTTATCCAGCGGCAAGAAGTCGTTCGCATTCTTGAGCAGGACGATGGATTCGCGCGCCGTTTGCAACGCCAGGGCGCGGTGCGCCGCGCTGTCATTCACTTCGAGGGGAATTTGCGCATAGGGGACTCTCTCCGGCGGATCGAACATTCCCAGCCGGAAGCGCACGGTGAACAATCGTGTCAACGCCCTATCGATGGCGGCCTCGTCGATGAGGCCCTGCTCCAAGGCGATGAGCAAGGCACCGTAAGTCTCGCCGCAGTTCAAATCACAGCCGTTCTTCACCGCCAGCGCTGCAGCCTCGGCAGCCGTGCTCACCACCCGGTGATACATATAAATATCGTAGATGGCGCCGCAGTCCGAGACGACGTGCCCATCCACCCCCTCCGGGCCGCCGAACCCCCATTCATCACGGAGAATCTTCTGCAACAGCGTCGGACTGGCGCAGCACGGCTCGCCGTTGGTGCGATTGTACGCGCCCATCACCGCGGCAACTTTGGCCTCGCGCACGCAGGCCTCGAAGGCCGGCAGGTAAGTTTCGCGCAAATCGCGCTCACTCACACGGGCGTCGAAGAAATGGCGTTCGTTCTCCGGCCCGCTGTGGACGGCGTAATGCTTGGCCGTCGCCGCGGCCTTGAGATAGTGCGGATCGTCGCCCTGCAAAGCTGTGATAAATGCCACGCCCATCCGCGAGGTCAGATAGGGGTCTTCCCCGTAGGTCTCCTGCCCCCGTCCCCAGCGTGGATCGCGGAAGATGTTGACGTTAGGCGTCCAAAACGTCAGCCCGTAATACTGGGCGACGCTCCCATCTGCCCCCAGCGCCGCGTGGTGTTTAGCGCGCGCCTCGTCGGAGATGGCAGTGGCGACCCGATACAGCAAGGCGGTGTCCCACGTTGCCGCCATGGCGATGGCCTGGGGGAAGACCGTCGCCACGCCGGCGCGTCCCACCCCGTGAAGGCACTCGTTCCACCAGTTGTAGGCCGGTATCCCCAGGCGCTCAATCGCCGGCGCACTGTGCAACATTTGCGAGATCTTCTCCGGCAACGTCATCCGCGAGATCAGATCGGCGACCCGCGCCGCGATCGGTTGCGCGGGATCGGTGTAAATGGCTTCTTGTGATGTGTTTGTCATGTTCATCGCAACTCCGTTGAAAATAGTCCAGTAGTCGGATAGTCATTTTCATCCAGCCGCTGGTGAAGCACAGGTTAAGGATAAATTTTTCTGGAAATCGTTCTGCAGTCGGCTTGAAACCCGGCAGGTCTCGAAGGACCTGTCAGATTTAACAACTCGTCTCCCTTTTCATCCGACCGTCCCCTATACTTTATTGCATTAAGAAAAATATGCAACCCTGGCAAAAATTTGAGGTTCTGGGGGACTTTGCGGAGTGATGGGAAAACGGCTATAGTGTTTGCCACGGATGCCGCGGATTTGCACTGATTTTTTAGTAAACTTTTAGTCTTGCGAACGTGGCAATTTTTTTCAATGGCTTGCCCCCTATCCCTCCCTGCCCCCTCCCCAGCAGACTGGGGAGGGGGAGGGGAAATCTCCTCACAGCACACAGTACCCCCAGAACTAAACGGTTACATTTCTTTATACTTTTCGTGTCAATCCGCGCAATCCGCGACTGGTTTTTATTTCGACCCTGCGAAATCCTGAAGAACCCAATTTGATTAACTGGGCAATTTCGGGTATAGTTAAGGTAAGCAGCGCCCCTTGACAACAATGAGCTAACATCGCCCATCCAAGCCAGGGGATTCGGCACCGGTACCCATAGAATTTCACCGTTAAGGAGGTTTACCATGGCAGTTATCACGATTTCTCGGCAATATGGCAGTGGCGGCGATGAGATCGCGGCGCGCGTCTGCGACATTCTTGGCTACGCCTATTTCGACAAAAACCTCATGGTCAGAGTCGCCACAGAATTAGGAGCTTTCCCGGAAAAGCAGGTTGTGGATTTTTCCGAGGATACCTACACGATGCGCAACTTCACAGAACGGTTGTTCGGCTCCCGCCGCATCAAGTTTGAGACGCAGGTAGAAGATGCGAGTGGCGCGACATCCATCCAGGTGCAATCCCTGGACGAGAAAGAGGGCGTGGCTCTCATGCACAAAACGATTATGGCAGCGTATGAATATGGCAATGTCGTCATTGTGGGACGAGGCGGACAGGCCATCTTGCGTGAACAGCCCGATGTGCTCCACGTGCGCATCGAAGCGCCGCTCGGCGCGCGTGTGCTGCGCGTCAAAGAACGCGCGAAAATCACCATCGGCGAGGCCACCGAGCTGACCCGCAACAAGGACCTGGCTGCCGAAACGTACTTAAGCAAGTTCTTCGACATCGACTGGAGCGATCCCCTGCTCTATCATCTGCTATTCAACACCGGCAAATGGGACGCCGACGCCGTGGCCGAGATCATCGTCAACGCGCTGACCCATCTGAAGACCGTCAAACTCGGGTTGACATAGCCCTCGCGTCCAACGCAAAATAGTCTTTGACGAAAGCCAGGGGTATGCTATAATCTCCGGCAACAAGAGGTTCCTTAATCAACGCCAGCACACAGAAAACATAGCCCGGTCCATCCTCCCCCCTCTCCTCACTATCATAAGTCCATGACCCGTTTTCTGCGCAAAATATAACACGCGCCCCGCAAGGGCACTGAAACACGGTTCTCATATTCTTCACTCTATAGGAGGTTTGTGGTATGGCAGAACGTAAAATGGTGACGATAGATGGTAATACCGCGTGCGTGTGGGTCGCCCACAAAATTAACGAAGTGATTGCCATCTACCCAATTACCCCGTCCACCTCAATGGGCGAGAGCGCCGACGCCTTCTCAGCGGCGGGGCAGAAAAACATCTGGGGCACAGTGCCTCTGGTGGTCGAAATGCAGTCGGAAGGAGGCGCCGCCGCCGCCGTCCACGGAGCGCTGCAAACCGGTTCATTGACCACGACCTTCACGGCGTCGCAGGGCCTCATGTTGATGATTCCCAGCATGTTCAAGATCGCCGGGGAACTGACGCCGATGGTCATCCACGTAGCAGCGCGCAGTCTGGCCATGCAGGCGCTCTCGATCTTCGGCGACCACAGCGATGTGATGGCGGTCCGCTCAACCGGGTTTGCGATGCTGTCAAGCAACTCCGTCCAGGAAGCGCACGACTTCGCTCTGATCTCGCAGGCGGCGGCATTGGAAGCGCGCGTGCCGTTCATCCACTTCTTTGACGGCTTCCGCACCAGCAACGAGATCAACAAGATTGAGCAGTTGACGGTGGACGACCTGAAGGCGATGATCAGCGACGAGTTGGTACGGCAACACCGCGCACACGCGATGAACCCCGACCGACCTGTCACCCGTGGCACATCGCAGGGGCCGGATGTCTACTTCCAGGGGCGCGAAACGGTCAACCCGTTCTACGCCAAGACTCCCGGCATCGTTCAAGCGGTGATGGACAAGTTCGCGGGATTGGTAGGACGGCGGTATCACCTCTTCGACTACGTGGGCGTGCCCGACGCCGTACACGTCATCGTGATGATGGGTTCCGGCGCGGAAGTGACGCACGAGACGGTCGAGTACCTGAACGCCCACGGCGAGAAAGTCGGCTTGCTCAAGGTCCGCCTCTATCGTCCGTTCGACGTGAAGGCGTTTGCGGCGGCACTGCCCCCAAGCGTGAAACGGCTCGCGGTGCTGGATCGCACGAAGGAACCCGGCGCCATTGGCGAACCGTTGTACGAGGACATCATCACCGCGCTGGCCGAGACCGGACGCACGGACATCGAAGTCATTGGCGGGCGGTACGGTCTTTCGAGCAAGGAATTTACTCCGGCCATGGTCAAGGGCATCTTCGACGAGCTGAAGAAGGCCAACCCCAAGAACCATTTCACCGTGGGCATCAACGACGATGTGACGCATACCAGCATCGCCTACGATCCGGCTTTCAATATTGAACCGCCGGATGTCGTCCGCGCGATGTTCTTCGGGCTGGGGTCTGACGGCACGGTGGGCGCCAACCACGACACCATCGAGATCATCGGCTCGGAGACGCCGAACTACGCGCAAGGCTACTTCGCCTACGACGCCAAGAAGTCGGGCGGGTACACCGTCTCGCACCTGCGCTTCGGCCCGCGCCCCATCCGCCAGACCTGCCAGGTGACGTCGGCCAGCTTCATCGGCTGCCATCAATTCGTCTACCTGGAAAAGCTGGATGTGCTCGGCCCGGCCATCGAGGGCGGCACCTTCCTGCTGAACACCCCTTACGATCCCCACGAGACCTGGGACAAGATGCCGCGTCATATTCAGCAGCAGATCATCGACAAGAAGCTCAAGTTCTACGCCATCAACGCCTACGATGTCGCCATCAAAGCCGGGATGCCGGGGCGCATCAACACCATCATGCAGACGTGCTTCTTCGCGCTCTCCGGCGTGCTGCCCAAAGACGAAGCCATCGCCAAGATCAAGGAAGCCATTCACAAGCGCTTCATCAGGAAGGGCGAAAAGGTCGTCCAGCAGAACTACGCTGCCGTGGACAACGCCCTGGCCAATCTGGTCGAAATCCCGGTTCCGGCCCAGGCCACCAGCACGGTCAAGGTTCCGCCGATCATGGTCCCCGGCGGGCCGGAATTTGTTTACGAAGTCGCCGCCAAGATCGCCACGTTGACAGGCGACACGGTCCCCGTCTCGGCAATGCCTGTGGACGGCACGGTGCCCACCGGCACCACCCAGTACGAGAAGCGCAGCATCGCGCTCGAAATGCCCGTGTGGAATCCTGACGTCTGTATCCAATGCGGCAAGTGCGCGATGGCCTGTCCGCACGCCGTCATCCGCATGAAGATTTACGATCCGGCGTTCCTGGCCGAGGCCCCCGCAGGTTTCCAGTCCACCGACGCCAAAGGCAAGAAGTTCGAGGGCAAGAAGTTCACCATCCAGGCCGCGCCTGAGGACTGCACCGGCTGCGGCTTGTGCGTGGAAACCTGCCCGGCGCAGGACAAGCAGAATCCCGGCCGCAAGGCCATCACGATGACCCCGCAGCCCCCCATCCGCGCTCAGCAGCGGGAGTATTGGAACTTCTTCTTCAACACACTGCCCGACTACGACCGCACCGACGTGAATCTGAACACGGTGAAGGAAGCGCAGCTCTTGCACCCCCTGTTCGAGTTTTCCGGCGCGTGCGGCGGCTGCGGTGAGACGCCCTACATTCGCCTGGTGACACAGCTCTTCGGCGACCGCGCGATCATCGCCAACGCCACCGGCTGTTCATCCATCTACGGCGGGCACATGCCCACCACGCCCTACACCTTTAACGCCGACGGTCGCGGCCCAACGTGGAACAACAGTCTGTTCGAGGATGCCGCGGAGTTCGGGTTTGGCTTCCGGCTGACCTATGACAAGCAGGAGCAATACGCGCGCGAGTTGGTGGCGCAGTTCCGCGACAAACTAGGCGCGGAGTTGACCGCTGGCCTGCTCAATGCCGCCCAGCAAACCGAAGCCGACTATGCGGCGCAGCGCGAGCGCGTGGCACAGTTGCGCATCCGCCTGGCCGGGGATGACAGCCCGCAGGCGAAAGACCTGCTAAGTCTGGCCGACGTGCTGGTGCGCCGCTCCGTCTGGATCTTCGGCGGCGACGGTTGGGCCTACGACATCGGCTTTGGCGGGCTGGATCACGTGCTGGCGCAAGGGCGCAACGTTAACGTGCTGGTGCTCGACACACAGTTGTACTCCAATACCGGCGGCCAAATGTCAAAGGCGACGCCGCGCGGCGCGGTGGTGAAGTTCGCCGCGGCCGGACGCCCCCTGCCCAAGAAGGACCTCGGCTTGATTGCGATGACCTACGGCAACATCTACGTCGCCCAGATTGCGATGGGCGCCGACGACGCGCAGGCCCTGCGCGCCATCCGCGAAGCCGAGTCCTACACCGGCGCCAGCCTGATTATTGCATACGCTCATTGCATCAACCAGGGCCTCCCGCAGATGAAGTTCGGCTTCGAGCAGCAGAAAAAGGCCGTGGCTTCCGGCGCATGGATTCTGTATCGTTACGACCCGCGCCTGGCGCTGGAAGGCAAGAATCCCCTGCAACTCGACTACGGCCCGCACAAGCGCGAAGACAAGCCGCAGTTGGACATCGCGGAGTATATGTACAACGAGGTACGCTTCAAGACGCTGACGCAGTCGAAGCCGGAGATCGCCAAGAACCTGTTGGCGCTGGCCCGGCAAGACGCCGTCGCACGCTGGGTGTATTACAAACAGTTGGCCAGTCTGGACTATAGCTGGACGCAGGCTGAGTAACACTGCGGAAGAGATACACAATAACCGCCCGCCGAACTATCGGCGGGCGGTGATGTTGTGAGGTAAACTTTTAGTCTTGTGAACACAGATTGTCATTCTGCGAGCCACTTCTGGAGAATTGGTTCGGCGTCCAGGATCGTATCCACGGCGGAATCAATGCCATCGACGATGGCGGCTCCCGGCTGAACCAGCACGGTGCGCATTCCAGCCGTGGCTGCGCCCCGCAGATAGCTCACCTGGTCATCCACCATGACACAAGCAGAGGCCGGCGTCCCCAGAATTTCCAGCGCCCGTTCAAAGGCGTGCGGATGCGGCTTGCTCTGGTAATCCACCGCGCGCACATCGATGATGTGCGTGAAGTGGCGGCGCACATCTAACTGCCGCAATATCCGCTCCGCCCAATCCTCGACGCTGTTGGTAAACACAGCCTTGCCAACATCCAGCCGCGACAGCATCCCATCAAGCGCAGGGTTGGGCGCGATGTAACGGCTAACGTCGATGTCATGCACGTAATCCAGATAAGCATCAATATCCACTTCGGGATGGTGAAGCAGCAGACCGCGCATCATCGTGCCGTAATTCACGAAGTATTCACGGCGCAGCGCCGCAGATTCTTCCAACGAAATGTGCAACTGCTGAGCAACCCAATCAACAAGCCGCGATCCCAGTTCCTTAAAGAGACCGGTGTCGCTCGTGTACAATGTATCATCCAGATCAAAGAGAATGTATTTCATGAGCCAATCGTCCCCTGCAGTGGCAACGCTACCAGTCCACTGACGATTTTGGGGAAGAAGTCCGTGGATTTTTGCGGCATGCGCTCGCCGGCGACGGTACACGCCTGGATTTGCTCGATGCGCGTTGGATTCAGCAGGAACAGGAAATTCGCCTCGCCTTTGTCCACTGCGACGTAACCGGGATCGGGATCGCGCAGGTAGGTCAGGTTTTCAAGCCGCTGCACACTCTCCTTGCTCAAGCCCATCACATGTTCGATGACCAGGGCGTGCAACACCGCCACGTCGAGGGCGCGCCAGTGCGGATCACGGTTGGGCGCGAGCGCCGCCATCGCATTCAACGTTTTGAGCGTGAGCAGGGTGTATGCGCCATCGTAGAAGCCGAAGCGTGGATGATTGGAGGTCGCTGCCGCCAATCCTGCTTCCAACGCCGCCCGATCGGGGACGGTCTCTATGACGAAGTAAGGTTCCAGCGCCTGCAAAAGCGACTTACCGTTCATCATCGTGTAGGAATGAACCAGCCGATGCGTGGGCAGCACGACCAGGCCGGGATCACTCATACTCACAAAGGTCACCATCACATCATTGAAGGCGGCATCCGCCGGAGCATCGGGATGCTGTTGACGCATCTCAGCGCGGTAGTTCAACGCGGTCTCGTAGCGGTGATGTCCATCGGCGATGATGAGCGGCTGCTTTGTCGCCATCTCCGTGACCACAGCAGAGATGAGCGCTGGATCGTTGACCACCCAAAACGCCTGCTCGACATCCGTCTCAATCACCTGCTCATGGACGAGGGCCGGCATGTGCGTGTCCAGGAAAGGCTGCAGAAGCGTGTTGATGACGGCCGTTGCATCAGGATAAAGCATAAAGATATGTTCCCAACTCATCGCCGTGGCGCGGGTGAGATTGAGCCGGTCCATTTTCGGGCCGCTCAGCGTGTGCTCGTGCGGCAGCACCACACCCTCATCGAACGGCGTCAGCTCAAGCGCGGCGGTGAGGCCGCGCCGTGTGCGTTCGACGCCGTCGGGGGTGGTGAACGTCTGCTCCAAGACGTAGAGCGCGGGCGCCGGGTCGCGGATGAAGACCTCTTCCGCCAGCCAGTTATACAGATAGCCGCGCGCACGGGTATAGACGTTGTTCTCGGTGGTATCATCGGGCGTATGACGCCCCTGGATAAGGCGCACGTAGTTGTACGGTGACAAATCGTAGTACTGCGCTTGCTCCGCGGCGTCAATGCGGTCGTAGGGCATCGTAATCACATCAGATAGATCGCAGAATTTGTCAGGGTTGTAGCGCAACCCACGGAACGGTCGAATATGCGTCATACATCCTCCTGGTTCTTATGTCCATCAGCAGATTATATAGGACTTACGCAAATTTCCGTTTGTAGTGACGGCTTTAGCTATTCTTAGTTCCTAAGAGACGCCTGAAGGCGGCGCTACAAATCCTCCGCTTCACCGCTGAGCACGCTGAGGACGCAGAGAAATAGCCTAAATCTCCACGAACTCGGCGCTCTCGGCGGTAAAAATCCCACGCTGTTGTGTTCAATACCATCCTGACGAGTACAAAAATCTGCTTAATCCGCTCAATCTGCTGACCAAAAACGATTTCGGCTTACAGGCCAGGACGCTAGGCCACGAGGTATTCTTGCACGAGCGCCACAATCTCGCCGCCGATGCGCTCTTGCGCCTCGACGGTCGCCGCGCCGATATGGGGGGTGGCCACCACCTGCGGCAGTGCGATCAACGCGCGCAGGGTGGCGCTCTGCGGCGGCTCCGCGGTGAAGACGTCCAGCGCCGCACCCGCCAAATGCCCGCTGACCAACGCCGCGTAAAGCGCGTCCTCGTCAACGACACCGCCGCGCGCTGCGTTGATCACGCATGCGCCCGGCTTCATCATCGCCAATTGCGCCGCGCCGAGCAGGTTGTGGGTCTTCGGCGCGTACGGGACGTGCAGGCTGACGTAGTCCGCCCTCGCCAGCAATTCGTCAAGGGAAACGAGAGCCGCATTTTGGATGTAGGGATCGCAGGCCACGACCGTCATCCCCAGCGCGCGGGCTTGCTCAGCAAGCCGTTGTCCAATATGGCCGTAGCCGATGATGCCGAGCGTCTTCCCTGCAATTTCGGAACCCTCGAGGTTCTTCTTCTCCCACCTTCCAGCTTTCATCGAGGCATCGGCCCAGGCAAGGTGACGCGCCAGGGCGAACATCATCGCCAGGGCCAGCTCCGCCACCGCATTGGAACTGGCAGCGGGCGTGTTGAGCACCTTGATGCCCTTGCTCTCCGCCACGGCCACGTCAATGTTATCGACGCCCACGCCACCGCGGATGATGACCTTGAGCTTGCCGGGGTTTTGCAGCACCGGCGCACGCACTTTTGTGCGACTGCGCACCACTATACCATCGTATTCACCGATAACCTGCGCCAGCTCGTCGGCGGTGATCGTATCACGCACATCCACTACCACGCCGGCCGCGCGCATCGCGTCCACGGCCTGCACGTCCACCGAATCGCAAATCAGCAATTTTGCCATAGCACCCTCCTCGAATGTCAACGGATTAAACCAATGGAACGGATGGGTTAAAACCTGTCCGGTTTGTTGTATGCCAATCCCAGAATGTCGTCAATCTGCGCGAGCAGCCAGCGGACGTCGGCCACAGTGAGGTCACCCATGTGCGCGATGCGGAAGGTCTTCTCCTTGAGCGTCCCGTAGCCGTTGGAGATCGCCGCGCCGCGTTCGCCGAGCGCCTTGTTGAGATCGCCGACGTTGATGCCGCGCGTGTTCGTCACCGTGGTGACCGTGTTGGAGAGGAAGCGCGGATCGGGGAACAGCTCCCAATACCGGCGTGCCCACCCGCGGACGATTTCCGCCATTTCAATGTGCCGCGCCCAGCGCTTGTCCAGCCCTTCGGCGAGAATATCGTCCATCTGCTTGTTCAACGCATAGACGAGGCTGATAGCAGGCGTCGCCGGGGTCTGGTTGCGCTGATAGTACTTGAGCATGTCGATGAAGTCGAAGTAGTAGCCGCGGTTGGGGACCTGTCTCGCCCGCTCGAACGCGCGTTCGCTGACGGCGGCGATGGTCAACCCTGGCGGCAAGGCGAAACATTTCTGCGAGCTGGCGAAGACCACATCCAGCCCCCAGGCATCAAATTCGATCTTCACACCGGCCATAGCAGAGACCGCATCCACCAATACCACCACATCAGGATACTTCTCACGCACCATCGCCGTGATCTCTTGGACGGGATTCATCACGCCGGTGGACGTTTCATTGAGCGTGAGGGTCAAGACGTCGTAGTCGCCCGCACCCAACGCCGCGTCGATCATCTCCGGCGTGAAGCCCTGCCCCAGCTCCACTTTAAGGCTGTCCGCCGGCACACCGTTTCCCCGCGCGATCTCATACCACCGCTCGGAGAACGATCCGCAGACGGTGATCAACGCGCGCTTCAGCACACTCTGACGCAGGGAGCCTTCCATCAAGCCGGTGCCGGAACAGGTGTAGATGAAGACCGGTTGCTGTGTGTAGAGCAGCTTTTGCAGTTTTGGTGTGACCGCCGCCTGCAAATCGGTGTAGTCTTTACTGCGATGCCCGATCATCGGCGTGGCTTGCGCGGCCAGAATTTCGTCGCGCACATGGGTAGGCCCCGGAATAAACAATTTTTTATACATACAGTCGCCTCCATTAAAAAATAAGAAATAAGAAATGAGATTCAGGAGAGTCAGCTATGGCTCACCCCAAGCCATCAAGCTGCACCCCACAAGTCGCCCATCACGACATGCCGGGGACACCCTCGATGGTTCCCGTGATCTGCAAACGCAAGAAATTCATCCCGCCGATGACGACGAGGGCAAACACCACCCCCCAGAGAAACGGCAGCCAGATTTCACGCCAGCCGCCGAACACACCGTCGCGCCCCAGCGCCAGCACAAAGATCATCGCCCCGAGACATACGAACATCGTTAGCACGCCGGCGACGCTATAGAGCGCGACCGGATACAGCAGGACCGGTTCCAACAGGTAGATCAATCCCGCCATCGCCAGTTCAGCGACAACCAGGAGGGCAAACTCGGACCAGGAGCGCAATGCCGGTTCGGCTTCGCCATCGGCCCACATCGTCTGGTTGAAGGCCGGTACCAGCACGATACTCATTCCCATCCCCATCCATACGCCGGTGAGCAGACGCAGCCACGGCTGCGGTGCGTATCCCAGCAGGCCCTCTGTCCGACCGGTGAACATGGTCGTGTAGGAATTGAAGCCGTCCAGCACCCAGATGCCGGCCAACACTGCCACCACGGCGAACATCTGCCAGCGCGGGAAACGTTGGGAGCGCCGCCGCCGCCATACGCCCCACTGGACGAGCAAGCCCGTCAGCGCGCCGGGGAACGTGCCGGAGCAGCGCTGGCACAACGGCAACTGGCGTCCAGCGATGAAAAATGAGTGGGAGGGCAGACGATGGCAAACCGTGGCCGCGATAATGTCGGCTTTTTGTAGCAGGCCGTCGGGCGTCAAAACGACAAACAATGCCGTTCCGACAAAAGCCAGGACAATCCCGCCCCACACCCAGAAAGGGGGAAAAACGGTGCGGCGCGCGTTCGGCGCAGGGGTATTCATCAGGCGGACCTCATCGGCGGTGGAAGACGCTCGCTGTGGTCGTTCTCCGACCGTGCCCGCCCCACGCCTGGGCCTCCGGTGGCTCGGTCGGGAGACCGGCCACAGCCATTCAAGGGCCATTTCCAGATGACTAGCAACTCTTGGTTGTATGCCCTTACCCCGCCGACTTGCCATTCCGATTGCCCGTGACGGGCCAGTAGCCATTTCATAGGGGCGATTATAATAGGCAGTGGCAAAAAGACAAACGGATGAAGTTTGAACGTTGAAACGGAAGTCAAGGAGTTGATTTATGACCATCATCGAGCGATTCCTGGAACAGGTGGCCGCCAATGCTGCTATGGCGCGGCCGGTGGATGTGCGCATCGGCGGGCACTGGACCGCCGTCGCGGTGGAACTCGGCGGACAGATACGGGGCGGGTTGTCGTCCACACTGGGGGGCGGCGGGGATGAACACCATCACGGAAAGGGCGCGCCGGTCAAGGATGCGGGCCATCTGCTGGACTACAGCGCAACCCAACTGGCGGCGCTGGCCCAGTCGGAGAGCCTGCCGGAAACAAGCGTCGGTTTGGCGACGATCAACGCACTGCTGGACGTTGACCTCGACGCATGTGTCGAGGTCAACGCGGCAGACGTCATCGCCGAACGCAGTGCAGGGAAAAACGTCGCCATCGTCGGGCATTTTCCGTTCATCCCGCATCTGCGCACGCTCACCAAGACGTTGTGGGTGCTGGAACTTCGCCCGCACGAGGATGATTTGCCCGCTGATATGGCCGCCGAGGTGCTGCCACAGGCCAACGTCGTCGCGTTGACGGGGACATCGCTGCTCAATCACACCTTCGAGGGGCTGGTGAAACTGTGCCGGCCGGACGCCTTTGTGATCGTGCTAGGTGGCACGGCGCCTCTCTCGGCGGCGCTGTTCGAAGCAGGCGTGGATGCCGTCGCCGGAACGTGGCTCACCGATCCCGCCGCTGCGCTGATCGCCGTCAGCCAGGGAGCAACATTCCCGCAGGTGCCGGGGAAACGGTTGTTGACGCTGTTCAAAAGGTAGACATGCCTGAAGAGCTGCGGCCAGTCTCTGACCGTACCCGTCCCACCCCTGGGCCAACGGTGGCTCGGTTTGGAGACCGGCCACAGCCAGGGGGAGCGCTCGGGCCGGTCTCTGAATAATTTGCCCGTATCTATTCAGGCTCGTAAACCTGACGAAGCCACTTATTCCCTATGCCAGGTTTGGCGTAGACTTTGGTAGGCCAGGTGCTTCTGTATGACAAGATAGGCGTGTTTCTATAAGCCCATCCCCCCTGCCCCCCTTCCCTCCAGGAAGGGGGATTTTGGGTGGGGGTGTCGCCACACCCCCCTTTTGCCCCCTTCTTCCCCGCTGGCGGGGGAGAAGGGGGTTGGGGGATGAGAGGGTCAGCACCTGCCGAAGGGGTAACCTATTATGTGCCCTCCCCAAAGTCCCGTTCGCCACCTGGCAAAGGTGGCTGAA
>Ga0208940_1000125_pt1 | contig 100432 bp, 115 predicted proteins | sample AD_JPNNA6_MetaG_FD_184445 | JGI IMG/M metagenome (GOLD analysis project Ga0208940, IMG submission 184445) | Active sludge microbial communities of municipal wastewater-treating anaerobic digesters from Japan - AD_JPNNA6_MetaG (SPAdes) (version 2) | ecosystem: Engineered > Bioreactor >... | reverse complement strand
TGCTGTAAACCGCACCAAAATACACCAAAGGAGAATTCAGATCTGGCACATTCATTGAAGCTGCTCTAACTACTGTGCCAGCCGTGGCATATAATGTATTAGAAATGGCGGTTATATCAGAAATGCTAGTGACATCAAAATCGCCAGAAGTATATGCAATATTAAGAGCATAGTACCTACAAGATTTATTTAATGACCAAGTATAGTTAGTACCTTCCCCTGAAGCGATTTTATAATAAAGAAACCAACTACTACTACTAGTTGCAGCACTACAGATAAACTCCCAGCCACTTGGAACACTATCGACAGTTGGTGGTGTTGCGACATATGTTGCCAAATACATAAACATAATATCACCATCAGCAACAGAAGTTGCTTTATTTATGGTAAAATTAAATGGTGATGTGAGGGAAGATCCTCTAGCATATGTTTCTGCTCTTGCTGTAAAGGCCATTTTATCTTATAATTCAGTAGTTTTTATAAATAGAACAATTTGGTTATTCATATTTCATAAATATCATTCAACATCTTTCGTATGATTAGATATTTATATAAAAACTATAATAATGGATAAATTAGTTGAACAAATTATCGACGAAGCGTTTAAATCAAAGAAACAACAAAGATATTTCTACCATAAAGCGGAAAAATCTCCGAAATGGAAGAAGATGGCAAAAGAGTTTTCAGATAAAACCAATTTCTCAAAATTACCTGAAAAAGCGGAGGAAGAAGTAACTCCAGAAATTGAAGTCGATGAGATTGTTGACGAAGATGGAAACATTAAACATAGTGACGAGCCAGGTAATCCTAATGCATATGTAAAATCTAAAAAGACATCCGATGAGGTTACTACGGCAACTATGGGACAAATGGGATCTTTTGGAATATTAGGTGGAGTAACGAATGCCAATAAAACACTTAAATATTGGGCGGAATCCGATATGAGTAAAGCATTGGGTGCGTCAGACACGATTGCCGATCCTGATACTAGTTATGAAGATGCCGTTGAAACTTTTCAAGATGAATTAGAAGTTCCTGAAGATGAAGCCAAAGAAAGAGCTAAAAAAATGGGATACGATCCTCAATTACCAGATGGAAAAATGAGATTGATCGAACATCCATTAGATTATATTAACGAATATCTTACCAAAAAAGTAAAAAATCGTGAATTAGTAAAGAAAGATCAACCTGAAACGGAAAAAAAACAGATAACTCCAATAATAAAAAGGCAATTACAATCCGTGAAACAAACATTAAAAAGTAATGGATTAAAGCTTAGCGATATCACCGAATATCTCGAAGACGATGAACAGTGAATTAAAAGATAGGGTATTTAAATTACCAGAAAATGTCATAAATTTCCTTAAGCAACAGCCTCAAATTGAAGGATTGCATAGGAATAAAAATCTACTTGATACTGGCACGGTCACATACGGCCAATTAAAAAGGATTTTACATGACATGAAAAAAATAAATAAATTTAAAGAGCCTGGAAAATATAATTTTTATGGCGGTGATTTAATGAAAAATTGGGGTATAATGACTTTAACAAATGAAAGAAATTTAATACGTGACAGAGAATCTGCGACAAGAATTGCTAATGATATTGCTGGATTAACGGGAGAAAGGTCTAATCCATCAATAAAACGACACACAAAGAACACCTTATCACCAAGAATACCAGTTAATGATGTTGTTAAACCAAAATCCAATTCAGAAAAATTTGCAAATTCTTCTATTTTTTCCGCTAAATCGATGAAATTATTTGAAGAAATAAAACGAATAAAAAAGTTAATGTAAAATGATAACGAAATTAGAAAAAATAGCCAATGAACAACGAGCAGAACATCTTGCTCGCAATGAGTACAAATATACAAATTCATATGGTTCAACACACCCGAATGCACTATCAACTGGTGATGAAAAAGGTAAAGGTCAAGTTGGTGATAGTGGTGATGTTGGTGGATTAACTGACATCAATACTAGAATAGATAACACAGGAAGAAATTATTATCAACCACATAATCAATATGGGGTTACTCATGAAAACGCCCTATCAACTGGTGATGAAAAAGGTAAAGGTCAAGTTGGTGATAGTGGTGATGTTGGTGGATTAACAGATATTCAAACAAGAATTGATAATACCGGCAGAAATTTATATAAAAAGGTAAATCAGTATAGTTCAACACATCCGAATGCCTTATCAACTGGTGATGAAAAAGGTAAAGGTCAAGTTGAGGATAACGGTCAAGTTGGTGGATTAACTGATATTAATACTAGGGTTGATAATATGGGTAGAAATTATTACCAGGCTGAAAAACCATATAGTGCATCACACCCCAATGCCTTATCAACTGGTGATGAAAAAGGTAAAGGTCAAGTTGGTGATAGTGGTGATGTTGGTGGATTGACTGATATAAATACGAGAATCGATAATACTGGAAGAAATTTTTATAAATCAACACATCGTTATCCAGATTTTGAATTTTAATGAGAATATTACACGACATAGCAACACAGTTACTATTGGAACAAAATAGTAAAATTGATATTATAAAAAAAGCCATCGAAGAACGGATACCATTATCAATATACTATCGTGGACCTGCTCATGAAGTTAGAGAAGGTCAGAGAATTGACATAGAACCTGTTGTTATGGGACGACATATTAGAAGTGGTAACTTAGTTATTTGGGCATATGTTTTTAAAGGTGTTTCCAAAAGAGGAATACCAGGTTGGAAAATGTTTAGAGTTGATAGAATTGTATCGGCGAAACTTAATTATAATGTAAAAAATTTTGATCTCGATATAATACCTGGTTATGAAAAAGGAAAAGCCCCAGCATCGATGAAATCTCTTAGTAGTGTTGATGTGTTTTCTCCGTATTGGTTTAAAGCTGGTGAGAAATATGTTGCTCCGCCAGAACCAGAAATTAAAAAAGTTGAAAGACCAGAGCCGCCACAAGAGCCAGAAGAACCAGATATTCCACAACCTATTATTGAACCGATTCAAAAACCAGAAATTTCAAGTAAGGAATTTGCACGTAAAATTTATGCTGATTTAAAATCAAAATCAAGAAATATTAATGGACAAAACTATATTTCGTTCAATGATTATCAAAATGCTTTAAACCAGTTATATCACGCAAAAGAAGATGAATTTAAAATATATCAACGAGCTATTGGTGGTAATGAAAGACCTGGAGAAGGAACAAGAAAAAGATTTACTGATACATCAAAAAAAGAAATTGATACTTTCTTACATAGAGATAATATAGAAATAACAGATAATATAAATCAATTAGCGGAAGCTTATCGAATGATTACTAGGTTTGAAAGATTGATTAATTGGTAACTTAATATTATATTTATAAAAAAAAACAAAATGGCACTTGTACAGAGAAGAATAACACCCGATGAATTGGCCGAGAGATTAGCCAAATCAAAAAAAGTTTATGAGAAAGTTTCTAGTGGTGATTATGAGCGTGGTAATATTGTTGCATCAGATATTGTAAGTGACGTTAATATTCCGACAATGAATGAACAAGTCATTCAAACAGAGCCAATACCACAACATATAAAAGAACAGCCTCAACCAATCACAGTTGAAAAAATTCAACAATCAAAATTACCCGATGCTATCAAAAAGGCCATGATAGAACATCCGATTCCACAAATATCTATAAATGATGGGTTAGATATTAATCTTATGGCTAAGGCAAAGAAATTAATGGAACAAGACGAAACATTATTAACCAAAACAAGAAATAAGTCATCAACAACAGTTCAGAGACAAATAAAAGACGTAGAATTATCACAAATTAATGAAGATAAACTGGAAAAAATAATTGAAAATGTAGTTCGTAAAGTTCTTGATGAAAAATTAACACAAATTTTATCTGCGAATCAATTACAAACAATTAATGAAAATTTAGTTTTAAAAGTGGGCGATTCTATTTTTAGTGGAAAAATTACCAAAGTAAAAACTTCAAAATAATTTTGTTTTTTAAAAAATTTTTTGTATTATTTGATATAATTAAGCCAAATTATGTCAAAAATAAGAATTTTAGCAATACCACCCGATTCACATGGTGTGGGAAAATTTAGAATTATAAATCCTTACATTTATATTCAAGAAAATTATCCAGATGATTTCCATATTGATATTAAATCAGATGTGGAAAATAAGAATGAAGTTTTTGATGACTATGATATTATTGTCATGCATTCATTTGTTCATGGTAAGTTATCACCTAATGATAATTTAAACAGAATTAAATGGTTAAAAGATAAAGGAAAAATTGTTATTGCTGATTTTGATGATTATTGGGATCCAGGTATGAGACATCCCCAGTATATTCAAGCAAAATTAGGTGGTATCATAAAAAATAAAATTCAACTTTTAAATACCGCAACATATATAACTGTTACCACATCAGTTTATAGAGACACATTACGTAAAAAATTTGGTTTAAAAAATGTTTTTGTTTTCCCCAATGCTATTGATGAAACAGAATCACAATTTATACCAAAACCCATACTATCAGATAAAATAAGATATGGTTGGTTAGGTGGTTCATCACATTTGGCTGATATTGAACTTTTACGAAACGGTATTTCATCTATGCATGATACTTTTGGTGATAAAATACAATTTGTTCTTTGTGGTTTTGATTTACGTGGTACAATAACTGAAATTGATCAAGTAACCAAGAAAAAGAATGTTCGACAAATCAAACCAGAAGAAACTGTGTGGTATAAATATGAAAAAATATTTACTAAAAATTATTCTGTCTTAGATAAAGAATATTTGAATTTTTTACACACATTTAAAGAGAGTGAATATAACGATAAAGATAAACCATATGTCAGGCGATGGACGAAAGAAATAACTAAATATGCTACAAATTATAATTATTTAGATGTGTCATTAGCCCCGCTTGTTTTGTGTGATTTTAATGAACATAAATCACAACTAAAAGCAATTGAAGCCGGATTTTTTAAAAAAGCACTTATTGCTAGTGCAATACATCCATATACAATTGATCTTGTTTCAGCAATTGATTTTGGTGGAAAATATAATCCGAAGGGAAATGCTTTATTAGTCGATCCAAATAAAAATCACAAACAATGGTTTCAACACATGAAAAGATTAGCAGAAAATCCTAATATGATTGAAGATCTGGGAAATAAATTATTTGAAACAGTTAAAGACAAATATTCGTTAAAACAAGTATGTAAGGAAAGAGTTGATTTTTTAAAAAAAATAAGTAACAAATAAAAAAAAATAAATTATGTATTATCTAGTAACAGTAGGTTATGAAACAGAACAACTAGACAGGAATGGCGATCCTCGTCTTCAAAAAGTTAAATATATTGTTGAAGCTGAAAGCGTTGAAGAAACAACAATTATAATGGGGCAATATCGAGATGGTGATGCAAGAGGTAGTGATGTACTTTCAATAACTCAAATGCCTATAGAGTGTATTATAGATCCAAAAAATCGGCCAGAATTTTACAAGAAAAAGTAATAATAAAACTATGTTAACAACAAAAAAAATAGAACAAAATAAAACCACATTCATTGAAACCAATGAAAAGTACGGCATTATGACTAAAGAACTATTAGATTTTTTGGGTGAAGATCTATTCATAGCACCGTCTACTAGTAGTTTGAATATGACCGGGAGTTATCCTGGTGGTCTTTTACAAATTACAATAAGAGCGTGTAAATATGCTATTATGACAAATGAGATTCTTCCTACTAATTTAAAACATCCGATTGAATCAATAGTCAAAACAGTATTTTTAAGTCAAATAGGAAAGGTTTTTATGTTTCGTTTAACTGAAAATGAATCATTAAAGAAAAAAGGTCAATTGTATGAATTTAGCGATGATCTTATAAGACTTCGTGTAGGTGAAAGATCGGTATATTATGCATTACAACATGGAGTTACATTAACAGAAGAAGAATTTCAAGCTATTATAAATTATGATAAAGACGATGATGATAAGATGGCTAAATATTATTCATCATCTTTATCATCAATAATAAGGTGGGGTTTTGAAATTGCTGTAATGGAAGAAAAGAATGAAAAAAAGTGAAATTGAAAGTTATTTAAGAGAATTAGAAAAAATTGATAAACAGCTAGATGGGTGTGATAATGGTGATAATGAAGATTTATTAAAAGAATTAAATCATATTCTTGCTGATCTTTCAAAAGATATAGAATTAGAATTATCAAAACCCACATTAAAATTTGTAAATAGATCAGATAATCCAGATCCGGTATTTGCACATGAAGGTGATAGCGGTTTTGATTTACGTGCCAATATACAAAATAATGTTGTTATAAATTCCGGACAAACTAAATTAATACCAACGGGACTTTATTTTGAGGTAGGTAAAGGACTAGAAGTTCAAATTAGATCTAGAAGTGGTTTGGCAATGCATTATAATGTATTGGTGTTAAATTCACCAGGAACAATAGATTCACAATATCGTGGTGAAATACAAATTATTCTTACAAATTTAGGTGATACACCATTTGTTATTCAACATGGCGACAGAATTGCACAGGCGGTTGTTTGTCCAGTATATGGTGAAGGGTTACTTAATTTAGAGAAAGTAGATGATTTAACTGAAACCAAAAGAAATAGTGATGGTTTTGGTTCTACCGGAAAATCATAAAAACCTAATTTAAAATCATACAATTTTTTAATTTTTACGAGAGTTTATAATGTAATGTTAAAGAAAATTATTTAGTATTTTCTTTACTTATAATAAAAAAACTATTATATTTCTCGTAATTATGGTTGTATATATAAGTATTAATGGGGTACTGCGTAATATTATACAAAAATTCGAGTATCACTATAAAGATTATTTTTTAGAAACTGAAACAACAGAAGACGACTATTTTGAATATGATATAAAATATCCAATATTAAACGACGATCTTCATAATAGTTTTAATTTTCAGTCAGAAGAGGAATTTAATAATTTTTGTTATATTGAATTTCCTTTAGAATTATTTGGTCATGCCGGATTAAGTTATCAAACTGCGGTAAGTGATCTAAATAAGGTTATATATGAAAATAAAAATGTGAGTTTCACATTAATCGGTGTTGATGAATTTGGTAAAGCAAAACCATCAACTTTTTTCTTTTTATCAAAAAATGGTTTTTTAGGAAATAATGTAAAATTTATAACTTTTGATAACATTGAAAAGGAATGGGAACAATGTGATATGTGGATAACAGATAACAAATTTATTCTAGATAAATGTCCGGAAAATAAGATACCAGTAAAATTTAATACTAAATATAATGAACATTTTACGATTGAAAATGAAATAAATGATCTAAAAAAAATAAATGAATTATGCTTGAAATTTTCGGAAAAGAATACTACATCGATGTAGATGCAATAATTAATGTTTGTCTTCTGGAAAATAAAAAAAATAACATTTTTTCTGATAAAAATGAACAAATGTTATTGAATGAAGATGAAAATGACGTTCTATCTTTAAATACAGAAAATATATTAGAATTAAATGTATTTAAATATGAAATATTTAAAGGTTGTGTTGAAAGACTTTTAAATGAACTATCTGAACCAGATCCTGAATTAGAAATATTTGGTGGGCAAAAATTTGGTATTTCATTTAAAATAGCATATAACACATTATTAAAGTATAATATATTAGTTGAAAACAATCATGATGAATAAACAAACAAATATTGAAATTTTTCAAGAAGCGTTAAATAGAATAGAAAAAAATGAAAATTCTATCTATTTTCTAACATATGACACTAAAAATAATGCACGAGCAGCCATTAAACATATCTATGACATGGCACTGGCATTGAAAGAATTTGGATATAATGCTAAAATTCTTGTTGAAGAAAAAACATATGGTGGTGTGAATGGTTGGTTGGGTGATGAATACGACATATTGCCAATAGCAGCAATAAAAGAAGATAACGTTCAAATTAGCGTTGATGATATCATTGTTGTTCCTGAAGTTTATTCTAATATTTTACAACAATTATCAAATATTAGGTGTGTTAAAATCATGTTATTACAACAAAAAGAATACATGTTTGAAGCATTGCCTATTGGTAGTAGATGGAGTAGTTTTGGGTTTGATAAGTGTATAACCACCACTAAAGCGGCTAAAAAATATATTTTAGAATATTTTCCAGAAGCTTTAGTTTATTTAATACCACCATATATTGGAGATAATTTTAAGCCCACAGAAAAACCAACAAAACCATATATCGCAATTAGTTGTAGAGATCGGGTACAGCATAGAAAAATTATTTCCGAATTTTATTTAAAATTCCCACAACTTCGATGGATTACTTTTAGAGATATGGTACAAATGTCATATAATGAGTTTAGTGATGCATTATGTGAGTGTATGGTGTCGGTGTGGATTGATGATGAATCAACATTTGGGACCTTTCCTTTGGAATCAATGAAATGTGGGGTTCCTGTTGTTGGTAAAATACCATTTACTGAGCCAGATTGGTTATCTGAAAACGGATTTTGGACGTATGATGGTAATAAAATTTCAGAACTTCTAGGAACATATGTATTAGCTTGGCTTGATGGTGTTGAATTAACAGAAGATGTTAAAGAAAAAATGAACATGTCACATTTACCATATACAAAGAAAATACATAATGAGTCAACACTATCTATTTTTACAACAATTATAACACAAAGAAGTGAATTAATAAAAAATACGATAGAAAAAAATAAAACAGAAATAACAGAATGAAAAATATAACAATAATATTACCAGTATATAAATTAGATAGTGATGACATTGAAATGTTACACAAAGCATTACTATCAGTTGAAGATTTTCACAACGATGTGAAAATCATAGTAGTTTGTCCTAGTTATTTAAAGTCAATAATTAGCGGTATTGATTTTGGTCAAAAATTAGAAGTAAAAATCATCTATAATTCAACATCAAAAACAGATTTTTGTACTCAAATAAACATAGGTATCGATGAGTGTAACACAGAATGGTTTTCGATTCTTGAAATTGATGACGAATATAATAAAATATGGTTGTCCTCGATGAATGAATATATAAAATCATTTAATGATGTTGATGTTTTTCTTCCAGTAGTTAAAGACGTAAATGTTGAAGGAAAATTTTTAGGTTTTTCAAATGAATCTGTCTGGGCTTATGGTTTTTCTGATCGACAAGGTTATTTAGATAATTCATTACTGTTAGAATACCAAAATTTTCAAACAAGTGGTGGATTATATCGAACTAAAGTAATTATAGACAATGGAAAATTCAAAGACAATATTAAATTAACATTTTCATATGAATTTTTGTTAAGATTAACATATAATGGTGTAAATATTATGTCGGTACCAAGAATTGGTTACTTACACGTTAATCTACGTGAAAATTCGTTATTTTGGAAGTATAAATATGATGAAAACGAGTCGTTATCTGAAAATGAGGCCGAATTTTGGTTAGAAACCGCAAAAAAAGAATATTTTTTTAAAAATAAAAGAGATATTGTGTTTAAAAAACCTTAAATGCCACGCAAGAGAACCCAAAAATTTTATTTTGGGGAGGAACAAGAACAAGCAGTAATAAGATTTATCAAAGCTGAAACCGAAGAAGAAAAGAACAAGATATTCAATGAATATTTAGAAGAACCTCTCACAATTATGATTGAAAGTATTATCCGGCGATATAAATTATATCGTAGAGGATTTACTTTTCGTGATCAACACGCGGATACTATGTCTTTTTTGATGACAAAAGCGCCTAAATTTGATCCTACTGCAAATAAGAAGGCATATTCATATTTTGGTACTATTTGTAAGAATTATTTAATGGGTTCCATACAAAAAGATGTAAAAGATTTCAATAGAACTGTTTCTTATGAAGATATTTCAACATCAATTAATGAAAATCCGGACTTTTCTTACGTTATTGACACATCACCAATTGATTATAAAGAAATTATCACAAAATTATCAATAAAACTTGAAGAATTTGTTGAAAATGAAAAATTAAATGAAAACGAAATAAAATTAGGGTATGCATTAATCCAAATTTTCAATGATTTTGATAAAATATTTCAAATTGGTGAGGGTAATAAGTTCAATAAAAACTTAATTTTACTCGCAATACGTGAAATGACCTCATTATCAACTAAAGAGATACGAGTATCACTCAAAAAATATAGAAAACTGTACGACGGGATTATTTCTGACTTTTTAAATTATTAAAAACAACACTATTTATTGCATATATTATTTAAAATGAGAAAAAAAAGAAAAATAATTGAACTGAGTGTCGATTCTGCATTAGCTTTAATGCAAGAAATTTACAACGACATTGTTGAGCAGAAAAATAATGCCTCAATAATCATGAAAAAGATGTTGGCCTTTATGAAAGAAGCTGATGATATGAGTATGATTGGACCTGTTATTAAAGAACAACAAAAAATTCTTAATGATTGTACTGAAAAGAAAATTTCATTAGTGAAATTACAAAATGCAATGCTAAAACAAAACGGACCAAATGATAAAAATAGAGGATTTAGTGAAACACCATTAACTGATGAAGAACGAAAAATTCTTGATGAACTTATAGGTGGTGATGATAAAGAATCTGAAAATAAAGATGATGGTGGAAAATATACTTTTTAATGGGATTAAATGATGATTTAGTAAACAAGATTACGAAAGAACTTTCGATTATTAAAACCATCAATCAAGATCCAAATTCTTTAATTGATGGTATGTACGAAAATCATGCCTCACAATTAGAGAACTTAAATGGTATTGTTAAAAAAACTGTAACTGATTTCACATCAAAATTAACAGGAGGCTCACAAAATAAAAAAGATATTTTTGAACAAATTGTAAGAATTGCAGAAAGTTTTGTTGGTGATGAAAAAGAAGATCAAATTAATGCAAAAACAAAGCCTTTAGTAACAACAAAATTAAAAAAATACGCAAAAGAAGCTGGATATAAAACACTACAACAAAGCAAAGAAATCATCTTAACCGAAACAAAAAAATCATTTTTTGGTGGTGTGGGTACATGTAATCCAACAACACCACTGGATACGACTGGTTTAGATATTTCTCCAAAAGAATTTGATTTTATGGGTATGTTAAAAACAGACCCGATGTCAATTACCGGAAAACTCATATATGAAAGTGTTGTTCCAAATGAAACAAATGATATTAAATTTAACCAGATTCTTTATAATACATTTACAACATATCCATATGATTTTTTTACAAAAAGTAATGAACATTTGTTTTCAATAACATGGAATCCAAACAATCAAAATTATACAATATATGGATTGACACCCACGACACCAATTGGTGATTTTATTGATAACTATTATAACTCGATAGAGTTTCCGGATATTGAACATGTTTTAAAAACAACAACACATATGGTTTTGGGTGGTGACGCAGTTAATGTTGAGCCAAAAGCATTTCAAATTGGAATGAAAAAAGGTAATAGACTACTTAAAAAAATATTTTCATTATGTAACAAAGAAACAACCAATCAACCATTAATGAAAAATACTTTTACAGAATTAAATGAAGATGAGTATGATATAATTAATTATTTTGATTTTGATGATGTAGAGGGTATTGATTTAGACGATGAAGACGCAAAATATAGGGGTGTGTTGAAATTTAGAGATTGTGATAATTTCGAAATACCACTTAACACCAACTATCCTGAAGATTTTGTTTATTTTCTAGATAGTAGTGACAAAACTATTGATGAAAATGTTGATGACACATTAAATAATGCGGCAATTGATGCTTATGAAGAATCTGGTGGTTCAATACCACTTGAAGGGTTTCAGATATCAATAATAAAAGACTTTATTTTACAATTTCCCAAAGCATTAGTGATGACTTTTTTATCACCAAAAATGTTTTTTCCGATCATATTAATACATAAACATGTAAAAGAAAGTTTTGCTTCAGCTGAAGAGTATATGAGATCTCTACATAATTTATTTTATAACATTATCAGTGCATTATTTTGGAAATTTAATAAAGAATTTTGGTTACTTATTAAACAAGATTTATTAAAATTTATAAGAAAAATTGCAATCGCAATTCAAATGAATAAAATAAAAAGACTAAAAATTATTGTTAAAATATTGATTAACATATTAAGAAAAGCATTAACTGTTGAAATAAAAAGTTGTAAAGAATTGTTTTCTGCTATTTTGGGTACTATAAACACATCTCTTAATTCTAGTACTAAATTACCAATGCCCAATTTATTATTAAGTCTTTCTGAATTTTTACCTGGATTTAGTAATGATAGGGCATATATGAATATTATACGAAAACTAGAAAATGCTGGTGTTAATGTCGGTCCAATATATGGGACGACAAATAAATTACTTCCAATAGTTAAATGTATTGTTGATGGGTATACGGAAGAAATTGACACCAATTCTTATGTTAAAGTATCAGTGAAAAGCATTAAAATTCCAACTCCTGTTGGACCTATAACAATACCACCAGGTATACTTGAAGGATATGGAAAAATGTTATAATATGGAAAAAGAAAAAATAAAAGAAATTGTTGAAAATGTAACAAATAAACCTAATAAAGTTTTGATTGAATGTAGAGATTCTTTATTAGATGAGTTTGAAAAAACAAAAGAGTTGATTGTTAATTTGACAAGACATTTGGAAGCTATCGAAGAATATTATAATGTAATAAATAACGAAATTGGTAAAAGATTAAAATAAATGAAATTTATTGATATTGGTATATGTGTAAATAATAAAGATCCAAAGGGTATTGGTAGAATAAGATATCGCCCCTATGGTGTTTTTACAAGTGAAATTGAAAATGGTGTAAAATATGATGAATGGGACGAAAAAGATCCTTTTTTGGCAATTCCATTTCTACCTCTTCATATAAATATTATACCACAAATACAACAATCTGTTAAATTATTAAAATATGACACTGAAAAAGACACACAAAACGTGGAATATGTTGCAGGACCATACACATCACCACATGACTTACAAAATCAAACATTTTTAGTTCAACACCAAGATACAACATATGGCGGTACGATAGTAAAGGGTACAAAAGAAATTAGAAACAAAAGTGGAAAATTTAACAGTCCAGTTACAAAGGGCTCTATGGTTGATGACAAAGATACTGGTGTTCGTGGAAATTATGGTTCTGATGTTTTTTTTACAGAAAACGGTATACAATTACGAGGTGGTTCACTAATAAGTAAAAATAGTGGTAAAAAAGATGTGTTAGACTATCCTCAAGTTGCAAAAAAAATGGCAAGATTTAATTTAAAAAAATTCCCAAAAACATATAAAACAACCAGGCAAACAGTTGATACATCTAAAATTGCTGTTAGTAAATTGAGATATATTATAGAATACGAAATTGATGATTTTGATATTCCAACACTTGCTAGTTTTTACATTTATAAAGTTATTGGTGGTGACACAGATCAATTCAATACTGATGTGTTTGATGAAAGCTCAATATTACCAATTGACGACACTAAAGCATTATCTCTAATCAATATTAATGATAATTTTACTGGTGTTACATTTCAAAAAACTCTTAAAGAAAATACAATTCAATCTGCATATATTGAAATTCGAAATATTCTTCAATTATTGGACGGGAAAGGGTTAAGTGTGTTTGGAAACAAATATTTAAACGATGAAATTCATCCATTTTATTTCCGGCCGACAAATAATTTAAGATTGGTAAAACACATAAATAAAACTACATTTATTAATAAAATTCAAGTTCGTAACATATCTGGCGGCTCGGGACTAATATATTCTAGACAAAATGCGACACCACCATTAATTTCAAACAAAAAAATAGATAATGTTGCCAAAGAAGTAAAAAATGCTGGAGAACAATCATTTTCATCATTAAGTGCTGATAAAATTTTTCTAACAAGTACGAGCCCAAATGTCGGACCAAATGTTAAAGCTATCAATTTTAACGAATTGGATGAATATGAATTAACTCAAGAAGATTATGTAAATAAAATAGAACCGAATACATATGCACTAGTTCGTGGTGAAAATTTATATAATGTACTAATGGCAATGGTTAAATTGATGGAAAGTCATATTCATAACATAAACGAGCCATTGGTTCAATCCGATCCAAGATGGATTGAATTGTCTAAGTTAATTAGTACACTACGTGATGATTTATTAAATGAATCACTCCGAATAAACTAATCACATATTTATAGTAAAAACTCATGTCATACTATAGATCATATTTCAAAAAGAACAATACGATACTCAAAAATTCGTATATTAATACCGCCAAAAACCCAAATACCGAGATATTTTATGGTAATGGTTTTTCGAAATTTATTTTTCAAGTCGATTTTTCTCAATTACAAGAAAAAATTAATAACGGTGATTTTATATTAAATGAGAATACCACACACCGACTTCACCTGACTAATACAATTTTTGGTGACGAAACATTACTGGGTGAAGAAAGAGGTACTGGTAGAGAAAGAGCGGTTTCGTTTGACTTAATACTGTTTGAAATTCCGGAGTTTTGGGATGAAGGTGTTGGTTTTGATTATGATAAAGTAGTGGATTTTACAACTGGTAATTTAACGTATGATTTACGTCCGTCTAACTGGTTTAATCGTAGCTCAATTTCCGGATGGACTGAAGAAGGTATATATAGCACAACACCAACAATACTACAAAGAATTCATTTTGATAATGGTAATGAAAATATTGATGTTGATATTACAGATTATGTGAATAATATATTATCTGGCCTAACTGAAAATTACGGTCTGGGTTTGGCTTTTGACCTTCCATATGAACTTATAACAACATTAGCACCAGAACAATCAGTTTCTTTTTTTACAAAATACACACAAACATTCTGGGAGCCATTTGTAGAAACAATTTTTGATGATGTTATTGATGACAACAGAGAAAGTTTTTATGTTGGTATTTCAAATAGGAATTTATATCTGTATGTTAATTATATGGGTAATCCTTATAATCTTGATGAATTACCAATCGTTGACATTCTAGATCCTACGGGGTCAGTAATACCAACACTATCTGGTCTGACACCAGAACATGTCAGGAAAGGTGTTTATAAAATATCTTTTGGTGTTGATGGTATTCTTTGTGAGGGAAAACGTTTTTTCTATGATAGATGGTGTAATATTATCATAAATGGTCGAGATTTAGATTGTGTAACACAAAAATTTATACCAAAACAATTCAATGATTTTTTCCAAATCGGACCAAATCAAACCAGTGTTGATAAGTTTGCTGTACAATTTTATGGTGTATCATTGAACGAAAAAATTAAAAGAGGTTCTACAAGAAAAATTGTTGTAACATTCAGATCAATAGACAATCCACCCAAATCCGTATTAATGGATGATGTTTATTATAGAGTCTACGTCAAAGAAGGACGAACACAGGTCAATGTGTGGGAATGGACTAAATTGGATAAAACAAATGAAAATTCATTTATGTTAGATACGTCTTATATGATTCCTCGTGAATATTGGGTTGAATTGCGAACTATGATTAATGGTGAAGATGTATTTTACAAAGATGAGATAAAATTTGAAATTGTTTCAGAAAAGTAAACATTTACATAATTAGAAAAATTCACTATCTTATGTAAGTGAAATCGGTTTACTTAATACGAGGCAATGATGGTAAATATAAAATTGGTATTGCCAAAAATCCTAAAAAAAGAATAAAACAACTTCAAACCGGAAATTCTGATGAATTAACATTAATTGAAACATATCCATCAGAAAATGCATCAAAAATTGAATCGGCATTACATCGTCAATTTTCACATGTGAAATTAAATGGTGAGTGGTTTGATTTGTCAATAAAAGAAGAATCCCAGTTTATAAAAAATTGTGAAAATATTGACAAAACAATTATAACATTGCGTAAAATGGGGAATACCTTCATTTAAAAATTGAAAATCTACCTTGTTTTAATGACTGTGGAGAACGAATTACATTTTAGTCATCAACCTCTATAACAAATGAACGATCATCGTGGAAAACGAACCAGAACAAGTCCTGAATGAAAAAAACATAATCTTAGAAGATCAAAAAATGTAAAATAAAAAAAGTATTAATTTTTTTGATCAATTCAATAGTTCGTTTAAATTGTGTATTTTCTTTTATTGTTTTCTTTTGTTCTGTTAAATCGATAATATCGTCCGGTGATGGTTCATTCACAATAGGGACAGTATAACCATATCTTTTCTGAATATATTTATCTATTTCTTCTTTATAATATCCTAGTAATTCACCAATTTCACGAGCCTCTTCCGATGTTTTATCAGCTAAATATCCATTATTTTTTCGTGCGATTTCATATAACCTCAATGCTTTTTCTTTGTTACGATATACAATAGCTTTCATTTCATTTATACCTATCATTCGTATAGGTATAATACCAAATTTATACTTTTCCAAAAATTTCCTGAATCTTTTGGATATTGTCATATACGCAACATCACGTTTTCCCTTAATAAGTGTTAATAATGACCCTTCATCTGTACTAGCTTCACTGGGGTGAATTTCTTCGTTTAATAATGTATTGTATCTTTCAAGAAGGGATAAACGACTCATTTAAATTATTTTATTTATAAATAGTTTTCAATCATAAAAAATAACATCAACTTTACATTCTTTTAACATTTGTAACGCTTTTTCCTGAGATTCATTCCATTTTTCTTTATTTTTTGTAGTACAAATTGATTTACAATAAACGGCTTTTATTCCAGAATTGATAATTGCCCGAGCACAATCCGCACATGGTATTCCTGATGTTACAATAATTACAGATTCATCAAGTGGTATTCCAACTCGTGCTGCGTTATAAATTGCATTGCGCTCAGAATGTTCAAAAAAATAATACTTTTCAGGTCGTTCCTGACGTTCTGGTACTTCGTCATCTAATCCTCTAGGAAATGAATTATATCCAGTAGAACGAATTTCTTTATCTTTTCCAACAATAACAGCACCAATTTGCGTTGACCGGTCTTTTGATTTAAGTTTAACCTGTTCGGCAATATTAATAAAATACCGAAGCCATTCTTCATTTAACTTTACCATATTGTAAGCTTATTAATTATTTCTTGTTTTTTTCCCGTTTGTTTTATTCCTTCCATCCACAATGGTGTATGAACAAAATGATTATTATTAATCCAATATTTGAGGTCAAGATCATCTATAGCAACCCAGAATGTGGGTTTGTGCACATCAACATGTTCCAATATTTCCATTGCACGTTGTTCTTCAAGTAAATTTATTGTTTTATTTGGTAAAGATTTTGTAATGTCAATTGGATGTTTAATAACTTTTTGCCATTCAAATATACCCTTAAAATCTTCTAGAGTATAATGGTCTTTCCAATCACTTGATATTATAATTTCAGCTTCTGTTTTTTCAAGAATTTCATTAAATACCTTAACAGCTTTTGCATTGAAACGATGAACGTAACCCCATTGTGTTAATTTTGGGTGGATTTCACTTCCCAGACATAGAACACCATCAAGATCGAGATATATGTATTTTTTCATGGTACAAATATAAATAATGTTAAGGAATTAATTCGTATTTAATCAAGCCACAATCCCAAATACGTTCAAAACCGAGTTCTGTTGTTAATTCTTTTTCTGATTTTGTAAAATCCAAGTCAGGATATTTTTTTCGAAGACCGGTTTTACCAAATCCAAATTTATGGAATCGTTTATAACGATCAATTTTTGAATTATAATAAAAATATCTGGGTTTGATTATATCAGATATTTTAAATCCAATATGTGTATAAAGATTATTTGTACTGTCTGGCGTCCATCGTCTATCAGCAAAACTTATAATTTTTGGTGGTTTATATTCATTAATAAAATGTTTAAGCATTTTTGACGCCAAACCAGGTATAATATAATTCTGATGGACAGCATATCTTGATAATTCATATTCACCTTCGACAGATTTCGTCATGTTTCTTTGTTCATTAAAAGTCATCACGCCAACCATTGTATTATTATAAAAAGCACCGTAATGTATTGTTGAACTATCATTACCTTGAATGTGGTTGTCATTTAAAAAAATTGATTTTTGTTCTGGTGTAATTTTATTTATTACGACTTTTCTAGCACCTATTTTAATACCGTTATTTACTTTCAATATATGTTTTAATTTGTTTTTTATTATATCTTTCTTTAACACCCACTCATCTTCAAAAATGTGAAATAATTTATATCCTAATTCAAGACATTCTATTGTTTTATTTAAATGATATGTTGGTGTTTTTCCCATTTTTTCTGTATGAAAATACAAACCATTATATTCAATTGCAATTTTTAATTCAGGAATAATTATATCAATTTCTTTTCCGTTTAGTAATTTGCGATTTTTACTTTTTTCAGTAATGAAACCCAATTCTTTAATAAATTCTTTTATTTCGATTTCACCACTCGATTCCCATGTTGGTGTTTGATTTATATTTGTTAATTCAGCAGTCTCGCTAAGTTTTTTTGATGTTTTATTTGAAACAGATTTTTCATTCGGAAACATTAATTTATATTCGGTTTTACTAATTTGATGAACATTTTTAAGATGAGTATTTGTAATCATCCTCATTTTTTTTCCACAGAGTTTACATACAACAAAGTTTTCATTATTTTTTAAAAATTGTTTTTCTTTTTCTTTTTTGATAAATGTTGGATGTAAATAAAGATCTTCTGGAAATTGTTCAAGATACTCTTTGATGGTGATTTTATGTTTCTCTTTAACATGTATTTCAAAACATCCTGTTTGATTTGAAATGTCAGTTGTTGTCCAATCACAAAGTTTACATTTTCTTACTTTTTTCTTTTCAATTTCAATAATATCAAAATATTCTTCAAACCATTTTTTCCCAAACTCTTTTTCGTATTTTTTTCTTTGATAGTTGTTTTTAGGGATTTTAATATCACCATATAAACCTAGAATATGTTCTGTCAATGCGCCAGATAAGTTATTAATATCACTAAATTCTTTTTGTGTTTGCTTGCATCGGGCAACCATGATTTTATTTCCGGACGATGATTGGTATTTCAAAGTTTTTGTTTTTCCAATTTCTTTACTTTGTATATTTTTATTTTGGCCACCTCTTTTGTTTATTTCAACACCATGACTTTTTAAGATTTGACTAACCTTCTTGTGATCTATTTTATATATTTCACCAAGCTTGTGTGTACTACTAACATTAGATTTATAGAGATTTATCATCTCCAAAATGTCCTCGTTGGTTAATTTTTTTGTTTTCATGTTTAAATATTTCATACAAATGTATGTATAAAAAATGAAAAAACCAAATATTTCCCCTTTAATTTTACACCAAACAAATAAAAAAAAATAAGAAAATTTTATGACACTTAAAGAGTATATAAAAAAATAAAGGGGTGATAACACCCCTTTATCATATTGATACACAATAGATGATTACCGTAAAGTATGAAGGTTAAATACCTGAATACCTTTCACATCAATAACACCAAAGTACCTGTTATTAACCATTTTTTTCGCGTACCTTGTCATGATACCTTTTATTGGTGTGAAGTTAAACGGATTGTACATCGTTGGAGTAAGCTGTAGAGGCACATACGGTGCATATACATAACCAGCATCCAGTAATGATTTACCCTTATGTCCGATGAGGATTTTGTTAGGTGGGAAATACGGGTCACGATAAACCTGATAACGACCACCAAGTGTACCGATTCTTTCGATACCCATGTTATACTGATCCTGCTCAGGCTGAGCGTTGGATACGTGGAAGTACTCAAGGTCATCGAATACTGCAGAAACTTCTGAAGATACGACGATCCAGTTGGCTCCACCCCTAAGAGTTGTTTTATGTATCTGTGCAGATAACTGGTTGATCTTGGTTATCAAGGTCTGGTTCCAGTCTTTCTGTGTATATCCAGCGAAGGATGATCCGGCATTACCATATCTCCATTCGTTATAGTCCCAACGAGCTTTCCATGCGGCACCCTTTCTTAAGTCACGAAGGATTTCACGGTCTACCTCAGCAGCGATTTGTTCTGAAAGAAGAGCTGTTAACTCAGCTTCAGCATCGATGTTGTGGAATGCGCTAACGTCCTGTGCTAGTTCAGGTGACCAAGCAGCCCTTAATTTTCTTTCTGTTACAGAAACTGTTACTGATTGAAGATCAAATGATACTTCACCAATTTCAGATTCGAACTCAAGGGTATCGTAAGTTCTATAAGTTAGTAAGAATTCAGTTGCGGCCGGTGTTCCGCTAAACTGTGAGAAGCCAGATAATGGGTTGTAACTTTCAACATCAACACTTATGTAGATACTACCAGTTTCATCACAAATATCCTGATATCTACCAAGTGGGAAGGATGTTGAAGAAGCTTTATTACCATATTCGATAATACCTTTTCCGTACTTCTGAGTTACGATATGGAAATTTCTAGATGCTCCACCAAAGAAAACTTCTGCAGATGCCAAGAAATCTTCAGTATCCATAATGTTACCATATGCACCAATCAATTTACCCTGGCCGTCCATTGAGAAGCCAGTAAACTTAACAATGATTTGTGAGTGTAAATCATTAGTTGCACCTGTAGCTGTTGCTGATTCGTTTGCTTTACCGTTTTCAAAAGTAACAATAGTACTACCAGTTAAACCTGATACAACATACTGTCCTTTTGAATAATCGAAAAGACCAGTTTCTGGCGAGTTACCAGTACCATCATCGTTTTCATAAAAACGATCATAGAGGTTAACTGCATTATCATCATACCCAGCACCTAATGCATCAGTATTACTCGGCATTTTGTATGGATCATAATGACTACCATCAGCCTTTCTATCCTGAATCTTCGGAACGAAGAAGAACAGTTTACCGATAGGTAAGTTCATAGCCTGAACACTAACGATGTCGTTAGCTAACAGCTTAGAGAAAACACGGCGGATAATCGGGAATACAACAGTTTCAAACGAACCTGATGAGTCAGATACAGCCGCCTCATTAATCAGATAACTAGCCTGGTTTTCATATAACTGAGCGATGTTATCTTTCATGTGACCATTGAGTCCTTCTAGGAATCCAAGGTCATCCCATTTTTTTATGGTATCTTCTTTGATAACACGGAGGTGTTTTAGTCCAATGTTACCAACAATACCTGATTCTAATAATGCTCCCATTTAATTTATAGGTTTTAAATTTTTTTATTGTTTATTATTGGTTTATTTTTTTCATTAACTCTTTCATTCTCTTAAACTGAGGATTTTCGTAAGCTTTTGACTCCGATAACATTTCAACCGATGAAGATGATGGTGTTGAAGTGATTTTCTCCACAGCAGTTTCACTAAATGGTTTTTTGTTATCTAACTCAGCTTTAATAGTAGAATAAAGTTGTTTAGATTCTGATAATACCGAAATTGTGTCAAATCTTTTTAGAATGTCCAGTTTTTCTTGTCTAGTTGTCGAATGTTCGGTAAACAGACGTGTAGCATACGCTAGATTTGCGTTAAATACAGCAACTTCGTTAAGTTTATCTTTGAAGAGAACCAAAGCCTTTTTATATTCATCATTCTGCTTTTTAAGTGTTTTAACTTGTTCATATAAATCAGCAGCATTGTGAATTGTCTGAGCACCGGCGTGATGAACGTGTTTGCTAGGAAGACCAGTTCTTGGTTCTGCAGCACGTAAACCATGTTTGTTACCCTTTGTTCTTGCAGCTTCAGTAGCTTCAATTTCCTTAACGTCTTTATCTCCACACTCATCACATTCTTTTTGTTCTTTAGGTTCTTTTGTTACAGGTTTACTAACACCCTTTAGAGCAGTACCCTGACGAGTCGGATCATTTGTTTGTGATTTACCAGCACCAAGATTGTCATACTTTTTAGGCGTGTCCATATCTTTAACACCAGTACCTGGACGACCATCTGAGGTTTTTACCTGACCTCTTCCCGGTTCTTTTGTTTGAGGATTACTTGATCCAGGAACACCAGTACCGGGTCTTTTGGCATCATTAACGAATGATTCTTCGTTTGCCTGTAATTTTTTAACACCCTTTTGTGGAGATGTTTTGTCGAAAGGTTTACCATCTTGTAATGTGTGTGTTTTATGAACGGTCACACTTTCTTTGGTCTCCCTCTTTTTTGCTTTTTGATCAAAAGGTTTACCGTCACTAAGACTAACCTCTTCTTTTACATCAAAATCAAATGACTCGTCATCATCGAGTTCAATTTCGTAAACGATTTCGTCATCACCAGTTTCATCAATTTGTTCAGCTAGTTCATCTGGCATTTCACCAGTGTCATCACCACCCAAATCTTCATCATCAAGTTTAATGATATAATCATTTCCTTCATCTGAGAATTCGACAGTATTTCCTTCTTTTTTGACAATAATACCATCTTCAGGTTTCATAGCTTTGAATACTTTCAAAACTTCTTCTTCAGATGCATCAGTCATATCAAGAACTTCATCGTCCTCTTCATCTTCAGCAGGAAGATCTAGACCTGAATCTTCTTCAGTGTCATTTTCATCGTCTACTGGAAGCGGTAAATCTTCATTACCGTTATCCACAGGTTCATTATCGGAAGTTTCTTCATCATCTGGTGTTATACCATCAACATCTTTTTCTACTTCTTCAGGATCTTTTTCATCCTCTTGTTCTTTTAGCAAATCATTTAGTTCTTGTTTCATTGTTGAAGCAAGTATACCTTTTGCGTTTGCTTTTACCGCCTCTTCAAGTGTTTGCACTTGAAGTAATGCTTGTTCTAAAATAGATTTCTGAGCCATTTTTATCTTTTATTTATTTTTATAAATATTATGATTTTATTAAAAGTTTATCTTTATGCACTTTAAATCAAAAAAAAACCATTATTTTGAAAGAAAATTATCTAATCTTCCCATTAATGATTTAATTTTATTTTCTTCTGGGGTATTTTGTGGTATGGTTTCTTCAAATTTCGCCTTATCATTTAAATCACTAAATACATAAGCGCCGGGGGTTGAAGGTGACGAAACTAAATCGAAACAAACTAATTCAAAATCATCTTGAACAACGTTTTGTCCTCTTTCACTTTTTAATGAACCAACACCACGAGAGGATATACCTAACGTCGCACCATTCATTAATAACATTGCAGCTTGATCACCTTTACAACTAATGATACCACTTTTTTTCCAGCCAGGTGATGTGTATAATTTAATTTTACCAAGTAAAGTATTACCCTCCCACCAAGTTTCGAGAATTGAATGTGAAACTCTATCTAAGTCAATAAGTGATGATGTGGGATGATTAAGTTCACTGAGAGCACCACCGTTTTTTATTACAGTTTGATATTTTTCATTTTCTCGTTTTAAAATTGCTTCGGGATATATTCTACCGTTTTTATTTGGCACACCAAATTTTTGTAACACAGCATAAAGAATGAGGTCTTGGTGGAAATCGACCTCTTTCATTTCAGAAATTATTTGCTTGTTATGTTCGTCGTTTGGAGAAATATGACCGGCGTCATATTCTATCAAATATCCAAAAACACCAATATCGTTTGGTCCTAATATCTTCATCTATAGTTTTTACTATAAATACATCAATATTTGAACTATTTTTTGTTTTTGTAAAAATTAAATAAATTTTTTATTTCTAAATCATTATTGATAATTTCTTTTATCAAATTAATCAAAAAGAATTTGATTTGTTTAGATTTTATATCAAAATGTTTTTCAGTAAAAAGTGTGATTTCAATACTTAAGAAAGATTTTTTTCCCATTTTCACACCATTTGTTCGGAGATCAATATCAACAATTGATTCCTTTTTAAAGTATTCACTTTTTAAATGATAAATGTGTAATTTAATTTTTCGTTGTGTTTTTAACAGTAGAGAATCTAAATTGATTTCATCATCATTTGGAGTGATCCAAGAATTTAGTTTTATATATATACTTTTTAAATTTTTATGATCTACTGTACCATATCCAATTTTAAAATTGCCATAATAACCCAAATTTATATATTTTCCGTTTTTCATTAAAATTTTCCATATTTTCTTTTTTATTGATGAATATTGAATAAAATATAAGGAAAATTTTTTGATATTCCAAATTGAAATAATAAAAAAAACGGACTTAAAGTCCGTTCTTTAATTGTTGAAGTTTATAATAATTATATTTAGTTGGTTTCATTTGTTTTGCTTCAGCATTTGCTTCTATTAGTTTTGTTTTTAAATTTTCATTTTTTTCATTTACGATCATATCTGTCATTTTAGAAACAACATCTTCTTGTAATGTTTTGAAATTTTCTTCCAATTCTTTTGGTGTGATATCGATAATTTGTTTTAACTGTGTTTGTTCATCTTCTGATAATGTTGAACCATATAAAACATTAAAATTATTAACTAATATACTATTAAGTAATTTTTCGTTCTCAACTATTTGTATTAAATCATTAGTTTTTTGTTCTTTCTTAGACATTAAATGATTAATTAATTCATTATTCGATTTAATTTTTTCAAAAGCATTTAATACATTATCTTCTTCAGTTATTTTATCTAAGTGTGTATAAACTTCATTTTCAGTAATTAAAATATCACCAATTTCTTCGTCCAATTTCTTACTGATTTTTTTTATTTTTGATTTGTGTTCTTTAAGAATTGGTATGATTTTATTAAGAAACAATTCAGCATCCTTTTTATCTTCAATATATTTGTCCTCAAAATCTTCATAGAACAAATAAAGAGTTCTAAAATCCTTATTTTCAGTTATCATTTTAAGAATTTTTTTCACCTCATTTTTATTACCACTAGCATATGCGTTAGTAAATTTTTGTAAAATTTTGGTTTTTAATTTTCCAAAGTCGTTCATCTCTATTGATTTAAAATATCTTTTATTTTATTTTCTATTTCATAAATATTCTTTTGCGCTTTTTCCATATCAAATAAATCATTTAACGAAGTATCTTCATTTAACATTGATAAAATTTTTTCTTTTTTTGTTTCGTTTTCTGATAACGGAGCAGCGGGTTCGTTTCCTGTTGGTGCTGGGCCCGCATTAGTTAAAGGTCCGGCCGCAGCTTCTTCAGGACTCATCATTGTACCACCACCAAATCCCGGTTTACCACCAGGCATTTGTCCTTGACCACCCATAGCAGCCTCAATTTTCTTTCTCTCTTCTTCTGGTATACCATATTTCTTGTCCACATCGTCAAATATACCAGAACGTCTAATAATTTGTGGTGTGTTTGTTAATTCCATTCCAATTGCTCTTTCCAATCTTTGTTGTTGTAAATCAAGAATTATTTCGTTGTCACTCATACCCAAAATATTTTTCTTAGCCCATGTGTGAGAAACTGGAAGAATACCCATTTGTGATTGATCAGATGTGGCATCTTTATACATTGTGATTTTTTCTTTCCAAGATTCAATTCGTAAAAGATCCGACTGTCCAGATGGATTAGTTAATGATAATGTGAAATTATTTAGTTCGTCTTCAAGACCTAATAGAAATAAATGTATTAAGGCAATTTTATTTAATTCTTGAATTAATGACATTTGAATACGATTAATCGTTCTGGCAAAACGAATATCTAATAATGCCAAGCCCTTACCATTACCAACAACATCTTCAAACCCTAGAAAAGCTTTTGGTATTCGAAGAGCAGCCAACATTTTCTTTTGGATATATTCAATGTCAGCGATTTCCGCTAAGTTTTGTGCACCGGGTAATGTTTCAATTGGACTTGCTTGTGATGGATCTCGAACTGGAATAAAATAATCTTGATCTACAGCCATTTGATTATATCTCATATCAACTTGTCCTGTTCTTTGATCAACCACTTGGTCTCTTTTAAATTTATTTGCTATTCTTTGTACATATGCTTCTATGTCCTTGTCGTCCATATTACCAACGAATATTTTGAAAACTCTTCTTTCGGGTGCTCTTGAAGTTCGATAAATTAACATAGCATCTTCAGCTAAAAGTAATTGTTTCCAAATTCTTCGGATTTTATCTAACATTGAACACCCATATGGTAATTTTCTATCATCACCAAGGATTCGAAAGTGGGCGATTTCCCACGCCTGGAACTCCATATCTTTATTTTTCCAAGTAAACCTCAATTCTCGTGTTGGAAATCTACTACCAACACGGTCACTTTGATTTGGGACTGACTGTCTTGCGCCTTCTAATCTTTCTATTTCAATATTTGGTAATTGTTGACAACCAATAACACCCTTATCCGGACTAACTTTTAGATAAACAAAGTTATCGCCATATTTACACATTCCTCTAGCCCACATTACCAAGTTGGTGTTAATGTCCAGGGCGTTATAGAAAAGGTCATCTAGTATATGTTTTATTCTTTTCGAATCAGAATGTATCGTAAGAATTTGACCCTTTTCGGATTTGGTTGTTGATTCTTCAGCATAAATATCAAGTGCGGCAGATATTTCTGGAGTGAATTCCATTGATTCATAATCATAATATGCTGATAATCTATTGGGTTCATAATATACCGACTGATTATAAAGTGACATATCAAGTTTTGACCACTTATCTGCGATATATTGTGATTGTTGGGCTTGTAGTTTTGCCTTTTCGTAATCCTCTCGACTATCAGTTTTTAATAATTCTTTTTTATCAAATTCAAATTGTGAGGGTGGATTTCTCAATTGCCCAGCAAATCCAAAGGCTTTGGTTAACCTTTGATATATTGTTAATTTCTGTTGTTTTGCCATGCATATAAATATTAACTAAATATAAATAAAAAATGTATAAATTGAAAGGTTATTTTTTCTTTGGACCAAATAACCATGAATATTCTTGATACATTTGTTTCGTATATATCATTCTATCATTTTGAAATAATGGATTTTCAATTGGTCTACCTGTATTTGCATCTATAACGCCAAAAGGATCAAAAGCTTTACCATAAGAATAAAAAGATTTTTCCGGTTCATATGTTCTTTCAGATAACATCCAAGAATCTATTATTGCTTTATTTTGTAAATCATTTCTAACTAATTGTGTAAAACAGATATCACCAACAAACATTGCCATGGCTATTGACATAATAGAATCGTCGTGAGTTCCTTTCATATGGTCTGGCTTTCCATTAATAAAAACAAATGTATTCATTTCATTAGCTAGTCTCACTGAATTGACTTTAAATCCGTTACGTATTTGTTCTTCAAACGCCGCAACTATTTGTGTTCTTTTGTTATTGAAACTTATTCCAGGTATTTTTTCCATCAATTTTGCATCATATTCCCACACATTTTGTGTATTAATACCATCAATATATAGGTTTTTGTATTGCATTTCTTGAAGTTTCCTTGCTGTGGCAATTCCCATACCGCCCGTAATATCAACAACAATATAAGCTTGATAAATTATACCCCATTTATATGCTACTGATGCAAGATCATCAGGCGGAATTTTTCCAATATATTCAAGAACTTGTTCACGTTCATCAAAGTCAATAATATTAATTGAAGAATAGTCTTCACTATCTCCCCTTGATACGTCAACTCCCATAATATAACGATGTCCTAGTATTGGTTCTTTCCATTGCCACATTTGTCCCATCATATACTTTTCTTTAGGATCACAGACATCTTCTTTTAATATTTTTTCTATTAATTCTGCTGAGACTACGTTATCACCAGAGCCAAGAAACGCGGCTTCAATTTCTTGATTGATTTTTCGTTTATCATACTTGAATTTTTTGGCCATATTTTCAAACCACGTGGAATATGGTTTATAACCATCATGTATTAGTTGTTCAAATTTATCTTTATCGGTTTCAATTAGTGTAATTTCTTCATCATTATATTCATCACGATTGAGCATATAATGAACAATATCTTTACATTTTATCCATTTTAAATCTTTAGTATAGCGCGGGTCATTATACCACTTCAATTCGGTTATTTTAAAGTTATTAGCACCACGAGCGGCTTGTTCATATATGCCATAATATATGGGATCAAAACCATTTGGTGTTTGATGCCCCAATAAACCATTATAAAATATTGAATGACACCATATATCATTATTGTCATTATATAATGAAAAATCAAAAGTTTCGTTTTCCGATTCTTCGATTTTTTTTATTTTAATCCATTTAGAATTTTCAAAGAAAATTTTGTCAAAGATATATTCATCTATTTCAATATTTTTATTTTTTAAAAAATCAATAAATAACGAAAAAGATTTTCTACTTATAGATTCAACTTTATTAAATTGATCATAAATTCTTTTTAATTTTATATCAAGATCTTTTCGTTTAATATTATTTTTAAGAAGAATATTTTTTATTATTTCAGAACTATTTGGTATAATATCCAATGAATCATTATAATCATCTGTATATTTTTTTAATATATTAAAGTTGACTTCTTTTCTTTTGAACCTAAATCCAATTTTTTCATTAAAAATTTTAGTGTAATTTGAATTACATGTTAATCTAAAATTGCCTGAATATTCGGTTAAAATTCCGAAATTTAACAATAATATTCTTATTTGTTCTATAAGTTTTTTTGATGATAAACTTATTCCTATTCCAGATTTTTCAAACTGAATATTACTATCAAATATACCTTGAAGAAGAGCGATTATGTTTTCTCTACTCATTTCAAGTAGTCTATTGGGTATTATTTTTTCGGTAGCTTTTAATTTTAAATCAAAACCCAAAAATTCTAGAAAAGAATATAAACTTTTTGATGATATTGTATAATATAAATCATCGTGATAAGAATAAGATAACCCCACATTTTTTATTGTTTTATGAAGTTCATTATCACATGTTAATGTAATATTACAGTCTATTATTTTGTTTTCATTATTAAATTTTCGATAGACAGAACCCATAGAAATATATAAACCAATTAAATATGCAATATCGGGTGTTATTTTTTGTGGAGAAAAAATATTAGATTCATTTGTTGATGGAATATACTGGAAATTAATGTCATCATTTTTTCCCCATTTTTCAAATCCATAATTTATATTAACATAATCACCAACATTTAGATCTTTTAATTGATACCAGTCATATTTTTGTGATTTATTTGAGTATCCCCATAATTTATGTGTTTTAGTACCTTCAAGTATCGAATTGTCGGTATAAATTTTTAATGTTTTTTGAATACCATTATTAACAACAATATTAGATGATCTAAATTTATTTTTACCAAGAACAGAATAATCATTTGTGATATATCCAGTATGTGTGGGCATTTTTTCATTAATAAATGTAGATAATTGACATGGACCATTTGGTGTGAAAACATATGTGTCTTTTGTTACACACGAAATTAATATAACTTTACCACCAGTAGAAAGTGAAGCCATTGATGCCGCCCAGAAATCTTCACCTGCTTCAATATATGCTGCTTCGTCAAATATTAAAATTGTTGGTGTATAACCACGAAGTGCGTCTTTAGATGTTGCGACAGCTTTAACCTCACAACCATTATTCATTTTGAATCTTTGCTCCGAGTTTTTACTTTGAGAAAACCCAACATTAATCCATAGTGGCCATTGATCAAGAAAAGCCCTAATTTTATTGGCCATTTCAACCGCAGTATCTCTTTTGTTTGCAACAATAAGAACTTTTTCAGGTTTTTCTGGTTTTGCTGTTTGTATTACTTTTGAAACCCAAGCTGCGGTAACTGTAGTAACCCCAGCCTGACGATATTTTCTTGTTATGTTTTCGTTATATTGTTCATAATCATTTATTAATTGTATCTGGTCGGGGAATAAGTCAAACGGAACATATTTACTTTGCGTATTATCATAAGTTTGTAAATACGTTTTTATCGCATATGGTGTATCTTTAATAATGCGAGCATATTCTTTAAGTTGTTCAATTCTTGGACTCATTACATATATAAATATAAAAAAAGTGGATATTTCCACTTTCTTTATTTAACTTATTCGGTATTACGATTATCTTTGTTTTCGTTCAATCATTCGTTGGATTCTTTGAGCCAATTCCCAATCTTCATTATCAATGGCGTTGTTTAATTCATTATTTAATGAACCAAGACTCATTGATGCTAGTTTTTTATCATCTAAATTAGCTGCTTTTGGTGGTTCAACCACTGGTTGCTGTGGTATTGATTGTGGTTTGGTTTCGGCTCTACCAATACCAAACTTACTCAAACTATTAAGATATGCTTCAATATCATCTTCTGATGATTCTTCAGCCCTTTTACCGGTTTTTTTCTCATATCTATCTTTTGACGATTTTGCTTGTTGGAAAATTTCTTTAAATTTATCTGATGCTTTGCGATTATCATTGGCATCCTGTGATATTACATCTCCAATTATTTCAAGAAATGATCTGGCTGGAATTTGATACAGAAACATATAGAAAAATGGTTTTATTCCGTAGTTTTCTTCATTGAACATTTCATTAGGTAATAAATGTCTAATACGGTCAACAAGTTCGGGACCAATTCTCAGTGACATCGCTTCATTGGGTAATGTATCAACACTTTGAATAACAGCTTGTCTTATATCAGGATCTTGCGAATAACCAAACTTCCCAAGAGCTTCTTCAATACCTTTTATAATTTCATGACATAAAATTGGAAATATTAATCCACGGGCAATGATTTGGTGTTCAGGACCCTGATCATTTCTTCCCTCATCGTCATCATCATTTGACCCGGCTTTTTTCTTTTTGGTTTTTAAATTTTCTCTACCTTCAATACCATGTCCATGTTGTGACATGCTTTGAATCATATCTTCCAATTTAAAATAAAAATAATCATTTATGGCCATTATTTTTAGATAGTAGCCATAAAGAGATGGATCAATTTCGTCTAATTTTTCACGTATTTCGGGTTTTTGAAAAATATAATGACCTTTTTTAGACATCCCTTGAATAATACCATTTATGATATTTCTTTTATGCTTTTCAAGTTCAAATTGTTCACCTTTTGTTAAATTTTCAGCTTCAAATTGTCCTTCATCTGGCAATTCAAAATCCTCATCTTCTTCAGGTGGATTGTCTTTGGGTTTAAATTGAAAACCCTCGGAACTAATTTCACCAGGTCCACCAGTTAATTTTGCATCAATTTCATATTTTCCTTCTGGTGTTTCAGTAAGTTCAAGACAAGATTTTATTGCCAATTCTTCCAATTCAGCTTCGTGATAATTTTCAATTTCTTTAGCTCTAAGTACAGATGACATAAATTCTCTTTGTATTGATTGTATCACATTTGCACTATTTAAATTGGGGGCGTTCATAACATCCCTTAATTTATCAACAATTTTTTTAAATCTATCAGAACCCAATCTTTCAACATCAAGCGAACCACGACGCATCGCTGGATTAGTACCATAAAGATTTTTTTCCGGATCACCTAACGCTCTTTCTGTTTTTGGATCCATTCTTTCAGGATAATCACCATAATCGATTTGTTCTCTAATTTTTTGTTTTAATTTTTTCATAAATAAGATTTCATTAATGTGATTATTTTATTTTTTGCATCCTCAGCTGATATTATATTTTTATTTCCTGCTTTTGGATTTGGATCCACATCAGGAAAAGGATCTTTAAACGGATCATCTATATTTGGGTCTGGTGTTGGATTTTCTGGATCATAACCGGGATAATCTGGCACCGGATAGTCGGGAACAATTTCCGGATCACCTTTTTCAACGCCAACCCTTGTTCTTGCTTTTGGATTTGGATCAACATCAGGAAATGGATCTCTAAAAGGGTCGTCAGGATCAATATCGGGCCTAGTTTTAGTATCTGGTTCAGTTTCAATTTCTGGTTCTGCTGGTTTTGGTTTAACCAATACTTCTTGTTCTGTTAATTTTTTTTGTATTAAATCAATTATTTCATTTTTTGATGTAACAAATTTATTTTCAACAATTTTATTAACCCAAGTTTTGATTTTTTTATTATTTCCATCGACAACAGGTATATTTGTCATTGGTTTAGTCGTTTGTTCAACAGGTTCACCTACCATTTCTTTCTTTTTACTCATTTTCTTATCATAATATTTCTGAGCTTTTTCAGGGATGGGCTCACCAATATTTTTAAGTAAATCTATTTCAGATTTAATACATTCATTTTTCTTTATTTTACTATCAATTTTAAAATTAATTCTTTTTAAAACTTTTTCTCGTTCACTATCTATTTTTTTCTTAGGAGCACCTTTTAATTCGTTTTCCTTCACTTCACCTTCATATGTTGCAAATGTTTTTTTCTGTGCTTTTGCTTTGTTAATTGTTGCGGTGTCTGTTTTTGGGATATTAAGAACCGGTGTGTCACCACTTGTAGTACCATAAGCCGTTGTGGAAATAGTACCAATTTGTTCAGACAGAATTCTATCAGATAAAGCCTTTAATTGTTTATCGGTTAAATTAACCAATGTTTTTTGTGAAAACCCTTCATTTATTAGTTTTGTTATTATATCTTGTCTTTTCATGTGAGTTTGTATTTAATTTCATCATTTATTAGTCTAAGTCCTTCAGATTTTAGTTTTTCAGTTACACTTTCTACTGTTTCACCAAAATGAAATGACAAACGTGGTTTTAGTGTTTCAGATTCAAAATCAAATTTTTCCCAACCTAACGCAATAATACCCTCAACAGCATCAATAACACCAAAATAATCAGAATTCTGAACCAAATCAAGATCTAGATCAGAATTTTTCAATAAACCAACCAAGTCAATATGTTCAATTTCTGGCGGTTTTGATCTTCCCGATGATGGTATTACTAACCAATCTTCTTCAATCACATCTTTGTCTTTACCAAAAATAAATTCATATTGTCTCTGACCTTTATAATCTTTTCCTAGTTCGTTAATGTATATTAAGTACATTATTCAAAATATTTTCCAAGAGTTTCTTTAACGCCAGTGGCTATCATGTTATTTAATTCATCAAGATCAATCTCTCTAATTTCATCTTCTTCATCTGGCATAGTTTCCATATATTCACTAATATCTTCTTGGTCATCAAATTCTTCTGCATTAGGATTTTCAGTGTTACTTGTCAAACCATATTCTTCATCATTAAACTCATCAAAACTTTCATCCTCATCATTAAAATCCTCAGCATCAAAATCACGTTTTGCATATGCTTCAGCTTTTTTATCTAAGAAATCTAATTCACCAAAATCATCATCCTCATCATCAAAATAGGTTGTAGTATCAGTATCATAATAATCATCAAATGGATTTGAACTAATCAATTCTTCTAATGCTGCCATACCATCACTTTCACCAAGATCATCTTCCGGTGGTGCGACCTCACCCGGTAATTCATCACCAGGTAATGAATCATTATTTACTTCATCATCAGGATCAATTTTATCAAGAATCTCTTCTTTATCAGCTTCTTCAAGTTTTTTAAGATCTACAGCCGATAATATCATATTGATAACATATTTAATGTCTTCACTTTTTATTTTATCCTCATAATCTCTTAATCTTTCACCAAGTTTACCTGTTAATTTTTGGATTATTTTTAAATATTCTTCTTCGGCTTCAGGCGATGGTGACATATCATTATCAACATCATCTTTAGGCATACCTGGAACTTCTTCCCCAGCTGGGGGCATTGTTGTATCATCTGGCGTCGCCATTGGTGGTGGCGTTTCGCCGGTTGGCATTGGTGCTGGGGCTTCTTCCTGTGGTACAGGTTTAGGTCGTTTTAACACATACTTTGTTGCTTCTTCAAGTTTTTCTTGTTCGATAAGAAATTCGAGTTTCTTATAGGCCTGGGCATAAGATGAAAATTTATTTTTATTTTTCATAAACAATCCACCAATATAATCTAAAGATTGTTCATTTAATCCTTTTTTTACATAGTATCCGTCTTTTTCTTTAACAATACCATATACAGCACCATTTTTCGATTCTTTTATTGTCTCAGCAGGAATACCAGTATTGACTTCCGTTTGATAATATGTGAGTTCAAGAATGCGTTTTAATTTATCGTCACCCGATAATTTCTCACTTCCAAGTGGTTTTAATTCTCCCATTTTAATAAATTTAATTATTTATTATTCATTTAGCAATAAATACAACAATAAGTTGAAAAATATTATATGTAAATCAATTAAATAAAATCTTCATCTTCTTCTTCGTATGACTTTGGTAATTTTCCATCATTGTAATAGGATTTAATTCCATTAATTATGAAACTTTCAGGTGTTCCAAAATCATATTCTACATAAGCATCTTCGTTCATTTCAACATTTATCTTACCATTTTTCTTTCTAATTAACAAACGAATTTTTTCAAACTGCTCTTGTGTTGGTATATGATACATATCAATAGTATTTGCTTCTGGTAAAAATCGAATAAATCCCATATCCATAACAACCATCTTGCCATATGAAAACAAATTTCTTTGCCGATCATTTTTATATTTTCCAATATCGATACCGGATTGATCTACGATATATGATATGTCACGATGATCTATAGTACGAGAACCACCACCTTCAGAAAAATCTAATAAATAACCACTAGGTGTAATGTATCCAGCGGCATTAAATGAACTAGTTTCACCATAAAAATTTCGTGCTAGTTCTTCTATTTTTAATGTGTCTCGATAAGTAAAACTTTGTGGTTGATGTGATTCAGTTATAGAAAATTTTTTATCTGTAATTTCTTTTCTAAGATCAATTAATTTTTTGATATATCCGTTTCTTCTGAGTAATTTAAATGTTAAGTTTTCATACGAATATTCACCACCACCATCAAGTCCACTCTGTCTGAAACGTTTTATTTTTTTTCTAACTTCTTCAATATCACTTCTTATATCTATTCCCTCTTTACCTTTTTCTATTAAATCATCAATGATTTTTGCATATTCTTCACCTTTTTCTAGTATTTTGCGATCATCAATTGATTTCTTTTCTTTTTGTGGTTCAATAATCCAATTATAATTTAAAATGGAATAAACACCACTAGCTATGTGTTTTTCTGTAACATCTTGCACATAAACCTCAACTTCGTAATTCTTGATTTTAATATCATGTAAAGCATTCCACACACCTTTTTTTGCATTGAAGAATTCTTTTAATAAATCGATGTTATGATTTGTATCTTCATAATCAATAATGATATGTAAATCAACATCAGAAAATTCCGACCAGTTGTAATTGGCTAATGAGCCGGTTAAGACCACATCATGAATAAAAAATTCAACACCAAGAAAATCGATGAAATTATCAGATATTTCTAACAATCTTTCTCTAACAGCAGGAATCATTTCATATCTGTTACCTACTTTTTGAAAAATATCTTTTGATAAAGTTTTTTTAGAATAAAAAGTTTTTACTATTTTTTCGTTTTTTTCTTTATCTTCTGATAATTCATCAACTAGTGATTTCATGTAATTCGTTTGTATTTAAAATTTCTACTTATTTCTTTACTAAAAAATTTACCATGGGATTTTGCCATTCTAAATTTAGTGAATAAAGCCCAAGGTATCTCATAATATTCATAAATACTTCCATTCTTGAAAGTAATCGTTAATACCTTAGTAGATGTGTCGTAAGACGCAAATTTTAAATTTGATGATTGAACTTCAACATTAATTGTTGTTCCCGAAATTTGTTCTGAAAGTATTGGCATAATTTTATTTTTTATAAAATATAAATAAAATTATTTAAATAAAAAACCCAGACGTTATAACATCTGGGTAATTTTTAGTATTAAATTTTTACAACGAAGATTTGAAAACATATCTCATTTCTGCAACTACATTTTGATTAATTGAACTTTCGTCAGGCAATATATTGTCAATATAATCAAATAAAAATTCCAGATCATTCGACAAATCTTTGAGATCACTTTTACTTTTTATATTGTTAACGCGATCAATGATATCTTTGATAAATTTTTTGATTTCTTCTTTTTCGGATATTCGTTTGGGTTCGGAAAAATTCTCTTCATCATCTGGCGTGGTTTTCAAAACTGATCTTATGAGTTTCATATTATCAGGATTTTTACCTTTAGCGAGTAGACCAGATCTTCTTGCAAGTTCAATCTGTTTTTTCTTTGAACCAATTTCATCACCCAATTTTTTTCTTATTACTGATTCTTCCGGATTTTTTTCTCGTTTATCTACAATATTAGTACATATCCGTTTAAATTCGTTTTTTGGTGTGTTTTTGTATTTGTTATAGACAATTGTCTGCATCTCATTTGGTCTATCCAAACCATTTCTACCATCCAAATAATCAAAATTAGATGATTGCTGATTAAAAGCCGCAAGACTACTACCAATAATATTATGTGCGACATATTCCTTATTTCCAACACCAAGTTCTTCAATACCATATAATGAGTTATACATCGCTAACATTTGATCTTCTTCATTCCATTTGGATTTCCATAAACCTTTACGTCCAGCTTCATTTACATTAATGGTTTTCTCATTGTTCACATTTTTTATAACGTTTTTCAATTCGACTTCGGTAAGTCGCACTATTTTTTTCATAAAATTTTTGTTTTTTACTGATTATCAGATGGAATTCCTAAATCATCTTCAGGCGCCATTGGTTCTACTTCTGGTTCGGGCTCTTCGTCACTTTTTTCGGATCCAAGAATTTTATCAACCAATGTTCCAATTGTAATTCCTTGCCCCAGTAGTTCTTGCGCAATTGACACAAATTCAGTGAAATCTGGTTCATCACCCATATTTTCTGGTGAACCACTTATTTCTTCTGGTGCGGGACCAGTTGTTGAAAATTGTTCTTCTTCCTGCTCTTTTAATACTTTTTTTATTATACTATTGAGCTTTGAGTCTGTTAATTTTATTACTTTTGCCATGTTGTTTGTGTTTTATTTATTATTATTCTTTTCCTGATAACTTTTTAATATTTCAATCAAATTTTCAATTGTATATCCACTTTTTAACAATATTGGAATAGATTTTTCAAACTTTTTTTTCCAATGCTCTGTAATCATGTGTGGAATATTTGAATTATTTTCAATCACTTTCATAATATAATATAAATATAATTATATTATAATTTATTCCTCATCTCCAACTAAAATATTAAATTGTTCTTCGGGAATTGCTTGCCCATTGTCAAGATATTGTTTCAATAAATGATACCCGCCCTTATCATTTCTAAATTGCCATAAATATTTAAATTGGTCAAGACTTAATAAATGTCCTCTACCAATATATTTTGATTGTTCTTCGAAACTTAAATTTTTAAACCAATCTAAACTACTATTTTGCAGACCCAATTTTTCTCGTTCTTTTTTTTCTTCAGGTGTTTGAGGTTTGTTAATAAATAGTTTGTCAACAGGTACACCTTTACTTCGTAAATAATTAAAATAGCCATCAACATCATTGTCATATCCTGCAATATGTCCTGTACTATTGTTCATATCGGTTAATTCAATACCGTATTTGGTGTTATCGACAACAACAATATGCAGTGGGTCGCTTAATTCACGATTACTATCTGCTACAAAATAAAATGTACTTACTTTTGTATCCCTATAACTTTGCCACATAGTATTTGCAGGTTGACCAATACAAAAATTATAATGTTTTCCAGTTAGTGCGCCAGTTGTATAATGAATACATTTTCCAACATCATTTCCATCATATATTTTAATACCATTACCTTCCCATATTGGTGGCTCATCTGTATCAATATTTATTTTACCTTTCCATCGTGCAAGCCCTTTACTCATACCCTCAAGGCCATGAATATATTCAGCAAATCTTAAATAATCGGGGAATGTTTTATTACCAATGACATATTGATTATTTACTATTATAGGTGTGGGTATTTTATTTACTTTTACCATTTCCGAAATAGTTGTAAACAATCTTTGTACATCACGTAAATGTGAAATATCAGTTCTGTTATTATCAATAAATGCTTTTGCAAGAGCAGGCAAAAGAACTTTCTTTTCCGTATTATCATATTGATTTAGGCTTTCAACCGTCGCCCTATGAACATCATCACTAATCTCAGGATTAGCCTTTTTTAATACATCAATTGCTTGATTTTTAGATTGTCTGGTTTCAACCAAAATATCTATACTTTCTTTAATCAAACTTTCATTTGTTTTGTTATCATAAAGACTTAAAAATAAAAATCTTTTAATATTTTCATTCATGATTTTGTTTTTTTTTATAAATATTTGTTAATTATCATTATTACTTATGTTTTCAAAATATGGTTTTAATTGGGGTTGTTTTATTAATATATTGCTAATATCCCACTTATTTAATTCATCCAATCTATCTTCAAAATAACTAATTAATTGTGGTTGTTTTTGTAATATATCACTAATATTAGTCTCACCTAATTCATCCAATCTATCAATAAAATAATTAATTAATTGTGGCCGAGAACATAATATATCTTTGATATTACTTTTATGAAATTCATTTAATCTATTTTTTAAAAGATTGATTAAATGTGGCTGTTCTGTTAATAAGTAAACAATGCTATTTATATCCAATGCATTCAATATGTTTTCAAAATAATCACTAAATTGTGGTTGGTTTGTTAATAAGAAAATAATATCGTTCCTATTTAATTTATATAATTTATCTTCAAAATAATCAATTAATTGTGGCTGAAAACTTAATACATCCCTAATATTGCTCCCATCCAATTCATTTAACCTATCTTTAAAATAATTAATAAACTGTGGTTGATATCGCAATATTATTGTAATATGATTTCCACCCAATAATTTATTTAATCTATCCTCAAAATAATTAATTAATTCTGGTTGTTTTTTCAATATCAGGCTAATATCCCACCCATCCAATTCTCTTAGTCTATGTTTAAAAAGATTAATAAATTCTGGTTTTGTACTTAATGCATTGGCAATACCATTTGGTTTAATATCGTTTGGATTAATGATATTATTTTTAATACCGAAGTCCAGTTCATAACCAGTATATTCAGCATTATCACGTACCATTTCATGATTTACAGTAATGCCACGTTTACGGAAATATGTCTTTACCAGTTGTTTTTGTTCTTTATCCATTACTTATGTTTTCAAAATATGGTTTTAATTGGGGTTGTCTTGTTAGTAAGTAAGTAATTTCATTTTTATTTAACCTATTTAAATTATCCATAAAAAGATTGATTAATTGTGGTTGATATAATAGTATTCTGAGTATATTCTCCCCGTTTATTTCACCTAATCTATTTATAAAATAATTAATTAATTGCGGTCGAGTTTGTAATATCTTGGTAATATCAAATCCAACCAATTTATCTAAATTGTTTTCAAAATAGTCGATTAATTGTGGCTGATGATACAATAAGTCAGCGATATCATCACCCCCCACCTCATACAATTCGTCAATGTCTTTAAAATGAGTAATTAATTGTGGATGCCGTTTTAATAACTTAATCATATAATATTTTAAATCCGCAAACTCATGTTTTAAATATTTTGCAAATTGTGGTTTTTTCTGTAGAATTGTATAAACATTACCACCATCAAGAACATTACCACCATCAAGATTTTTTTTTAGTTCTCCAATATCAATAAAATTATTCTCAACACCATATATTAATTCGTATATTCTATATTTTGTATAAAAATCCATATCATCACTTTGCTCAATAGCAATGTTACGTTTACGAAAATATGTCTTTACCAGTTGTTTTTGTATTCTATCCATTGCTTTTAATATTTTCAAAATATGGTTTTAATTGGGGTTGTTTTTTTAATATTACACCAACATCATCTCCATTCAATTTATTTAATTCGTTTTTAAAATAAGTAATTATTTGTGGTTGATGCATTAATATATTACTAATACTCCATCCATCCAAATCACTTAATCTATTTTTAAAATAATTAATTAATTGTGGTTGATGCATTAATATATTACTAATACTCCATCCATCCAAATCACTTAATCTATTTTTAAAATAATTAATTAATTGTGGTTGTTTTGTTAATATTTGGGTAATATAATTCCCATTTAATTCATCTAATCTATCTTTAAAATAGGTGATTATTTGTGGTTGTTTTGTTAATATTTGGGTGATATTATTCTCATTCAATTCATCTAATCTATCTTTAAAATAGGTGATTAATTGTGGCTGAGAACTTAATAAAACACTAATATTCCATCTATTCAATTCATCTAATTTATCCATAAAAAAATTAATAAATTGTGGCTGAGAACTTAATAAATCACTAATACTTCCCCCATCTAATTCATCTAATCTATCTTTAAAATAATCAATTAATTTTGAATTTGTTTCCAATGCTTTAATAATATGATACGGTTCTATATCATTTGGATTGATGATATTATTTCTTATACCAAAGTCCAATTCGTAACCAGTATATTCAGCATAATCATCCATTTCTTCATGATTCGCAGCAATCTTACGCTTACGAAAATATGTTTTTATCAGTTGTCTTTGTGTTTTATCCATTGCTTTTAATATTTTTAAAATATGGTACTAACTTTAATGTTCTATATATTAAATATTTTTAATTTATCTTTAAAATAAATATTTAAAATTGTAATTTTATAACACAGAGCGTAAAACTCATCCATCGGTACGTGGATGAGATGTAAGCGACCATTAACCTTGTGAAAGAATATACTCACGAATTGTATCTGGTGATGCTTCACCAATTGAACAAACAAAAAAACCATCACTCCAAAGTATTTTGCGATACCAATAATATTGACGTAAAGTAGTGTGATGTAATAACCATAACTGACGAGTAGATTCTTGTTTTAATCTACGTACTAATTGTGAAACTGACAAGCGAGGTATGTAGCGTATAAGAAAATGGATATGATTAATGTCACTTTCCATTACTTCAATTTCAAAATCTGAATTATCGGCTATGGAATTAAAGATAGACTTTAAATCATCGTTTAACTGACTAACTAAGATATTTCTACGATATTTGGTAACTAAAATTAAATGACATTTTAAATAATGTTTTGAGCGATTTGTGCTGATGTAATTACTTTTTTTGGACATAGAAGCGAAAATTTTTTTTTGTGAATGTTTACACCCAAAGACGAAGCGTTTACAAAACAATTTGTGTTTTTGTAAAAAATATAGTACTTTTACAAAAGTTTAGACTATTTAATAATAGATGAAAGTAATTAATAAAACATATCGGTTTAGGATTTACCCTAATAAAGAGCAAGAGGTGCTGTTAAATAAGCACTTTGGTTGTTCCCGTTTCGTCTATAATTACTTCTTAAATAAGCGTAAAGAGCAATATCAAAAAGATAAAAAATCAGACAATTACTATGCACAAGCAAAGACTTTAACTGATTTAAAGAAACAAGAAGATACTATTTGGTTGAAAGAAGTGAATAGCCAAACTTTGCAATTTGCTTTACGTTCTTTGGATACTGCTTATGTGAACTTTTTTAGAGGTAATGCACAATTCCCAAAATTCAAATCAAGGAAGCATAAAAACACTTTCACAGTACCGCAGTTTGGGAAACTTGAAGATGGAAAAATAATTCTACCTAAGTTTAAGGACGGTGTTAAAGTAAAATTACATAGAAAAGTTAAGGGTAAAATTGGTAAAATGAATATTACCCGAACATCAACAGGTAAATATTATGTTTCAATATTTACGGAACAAGAAATTGAACAACCACCAAAAACCAATAAACAAATTGGTATTGATTTAGGATTAAAAGATTTTGTGATTACTTCTAACGACAAGAAATTTAAGAATAATCGATACACAAAAAAATATGCAAAACAGTTAAGAAAAGCACAGCAGCACTTATCTCGTAAGCAAAAAGGTAGCAATGGGTTTGAAAAACAAAAACTCAAAGTTGCTAAGATTCATGAGAAAATTACTAATTGCAGATTAGATACTTTACATAAAGTTTCTTACCAATTGGTTAATGAGAATGACTTAATTGTATGTGAAGACTTGAACGTGAAAGGTATGATTAAAAACCACAAACTATCTAAGCACATTGCTGATGCAAGTTGGGGAAATTTTGTTACACTTCTTCAATATAAGTGTAATTGGTATGGAAAAGAACTTGTAAAAGTTAACCGTTTTTACCCATCGTCAAAGACTTGTGGAGACTGTGGTTGGATAAATCAAGAATTAAAACTTTCAGATAGAGAATGGACTTGCAACTCTTGTGGTGTTGTACACGACAGAGATGTAAATGCAAGTAGAAATATTCTCAAAGAAGGCTTAAAAATACTTGGGCAGGGACTGTCCAATACAAGGGTGGAGGATAAATCAGACTACTTAGGTTGCACATCCATTGAAACCCGAAGCCCATCCCATCGCTTTAGCGTGGGTGGGTAGTTCACTTTTTACCTATTCAAACAAAATCTTTACCAAAATATAAAAAATAACAAAATGACATTATATAATATATATAAAACGACAATTTGTCAACATTTGGTTATTTCAAAAATTTGTATTATATTTGTATCGTCATTTTAAAATTCAAAAAATATGGAAAATTTTGTCAAAAAGCTTGGTGTTATATTTGGTGTAATAATCATTGTTTTATTCTTTTCAATATTTAGTGGTACTATTGTATGGCTTATATGGCCAGTTGCGATCCCTGCCGCATTTCCTGGATTAGTTACTTCTGGTGCAATAGCAGCCAAATTAACATGGATACAGTCCGTATGTTTGACTTGGATTTTCAGCATACTTATAAAATCATTACAACATAATGCTAAATCATAAAACATGCCTGTAGATTTTTTTGAAGAGCCAATAAAAGAAAGACAAACAAAAAAAACGGGTTCGTCGACACCAATACTCGATAATTTTTCGCGAGATTTAACAAAACTAGCTGAAGAAGGGAAAATTGATCCGATAATTGGACGTGAGAAAGAAATTAAAAGAATTTCACAAATTCTATCACGAAAAAAGAAAAACAATGTTGTTATTGTTGGTGATCCCGGTGTGGGTAAAACTGCATTAATTGAGAAATTAGCTTTATTAATACATGAGGGTAAATGTTCGTCTAATCTTTTAGATAAAAGAGTTGTTTCCCTAGATTTGACATCACTTGTTGCAGGAACCAAATATCGTGGACAATTTGAAGAAAGAATCAAAGGAATTCTCAATGAATTACAAAATAATAGAGATGTTATTGTTTTTATTGACGAATTACACACATTGGTTGGTGCGGGTAACGCTAGCGGTTCGATGGATGCATCTAACATTTTTAAACCAGCATTGGCTCGTGGTGAATTACAATGTATTGGTTCAACCACATTTGATGATTTTAAGAAATATATTGAAAAAGATGGTGCCTTAGTTAGACGATTCCAGAAAATAATATTAAAAGAGCCATCATTAAGTGAAACCATAGAAATTCTTAACACACTGAAAACTTCGTATGAAGATTATCACAATGTGGAATACAAAACAAATGTAATTGAAACGATTGTTTCATTATCAGCCAAATATATAACCGATCGCCAATTCCCGGATAAAGCAATAGATATTATGGATGAATTAGGTTCAGAAAAGAGAATATCGGTTAAAATTCCAGAATCTATTGAAAAATTAAAAATAGAAATTGATGAAATCAAAGAACAAAAACTTGAAGTTGTTAGAAATCAGAATTATGAAATGGCTGTTAAATTAAGGGATGAGGAACGTATACTTATTAAAGAATTAGATACAGAAAAAGATAAATGGGTTAAAAATAAACGAAAATATAAAGATCCTATATCGGTTGAAGATGTGTACGACATTGTTAGTAATATGACCGGTGTCCCTATAGCAAAATTGGATGAATCTGAAACGAAAAATCTTTTAACACTTGAAGAACAACTATCGAGTAAAGTTATTGGCCAAGAAGAAGCTATTTCAACAATTGCAAAAGCAATAAGACGAAATCGTGTCGGTATAAAAGGTGGAAATAAACCAATCGGATCATTTATGTTTTTGGGGTCAACCGGAGTTGGTAAGACGTATCTTGCAAAAAGTATTGCCGAAATCTTATTTGGTTCACCAGATAAAGTAATACGAATTGATATGAGTGAATATATGGAAAAACATAATGTTTCTAGGCTGATAGGTTCACCACCGGGATATGTTGGATATGATGAAGGTGGACAATTAACAGAGAAAGTTAAAAATAATCCATTTTCTGTCATATTATTTGATGAAATTGAAAAGGCACACAATGACGTATATAATATATTTCTTCAAATTCTGGATGAGGGTCATTTAACAGACGCTTTCGGTAGGAAAGTAAATTTCACCAATACATTAATTATTATGACATCCAATATAGGAGCGAGGAAAGTATCGGAATTTGGTAAAGGTTTAGGTTTTGTACAACCAACTGGTGATAAATTAAATGAACATAAAAGTTCTATTGTTATGAAAGAATTAAAAAAACACTTTAATCCTGAGTTTTTAAATCGTATTGATGGTGCGATTATGTTCAATCCATTAGGGGAAACTGAAATAAAAAAAATAATTTCTATTGAAATAGATGATTTAATAAAAAGATTAAAAGAAAAACAATATAATATTAAATTTGACGATAGTGTCTTGACTAGAATTTATGATTTGAATTCTGAAGAAGAATACGGTGCAAGACCGATTAAAAGAATCATTCAAAATCTTTGTGAAGATTTCTTAAGTGATGAAATATTGAGAAATAAAATAAAGCCGAATAAATTGGCAACTATTACATGTAATGAGAATGGAGAATTAGTTTTACGTTAAATAATAATTATATTATATGTCAGAGTCAAAAGTATACGAAGCAAAAGAGTTCACAAAAGAAGTAACATTATTAATTGATATTGATTATCCCGATTTCAGGAGTTTTTATAAAAATTCAAAGGATATTATTTATCGAAAAATTACTGATCTTTTTTTGGAATTAAAATCACCAGATGATGAAATTTTATTAACCGTATCTGCACGCGTGGATGGTTGTGATTTCAATTCCGATTTTCTCATTAGTAAAACCAAAGAAGAGTGGTTAAAAAGCGGTGTGAAGAAATATTTTGAAGAAATCGAAGATTATGAAACTTGTAATAAAATCATGAAGGTTTGTTTTTAGTCGACCTTATTGGTGGTGGCGGAGTACCGAATTTTCGTCCCAACGTCATTTCTTTTCCACGTTCATAAGTACGTAATCCAAGCAAAACCGCAGCAAATCCCAATGCTTCTATTGCACTTTTATCGGTCCATATTATAAGATATATTGCAACGCCGATGAAAATGATTGCTAAGATTTTTTTTACAGAATACTGACAATCCTCTTTAAAAAGGAGACATAAAATAAAATCAATAATTCTTTTAAACATGTTATTTTTCAATTTTTCTGACTATTATTTTTGCGTTTCTTGTTGTGGTAGATGATATTGTGTCTATTTCGTTATTATCAATAAAACTTTTTTTTTCCTCTAACGTTAGACCTTCCATATATTGAAGAAAATCTTGTTTGGTTAATGCATCGTCATTACTAATATATCTAACATATGATTTTTGAAGTGATTGAAGTTGTTTTTCAAATCTGTCAATATTTTTAGTATGTTCTTCAAATTCTTTTCTTAAATTATTTTGACTTTGTAGTAATAAAGAATCTATTTTTTTCTGTGATTCTTGATTTTTCATCACTATCTCAACTTTTTCTTGCACTAGTTTAATACTATCATTCCATTTATCATATACTTTATATCCACCCAGAATAATACCGGCAAATGTCACGATAGTAAGATATTGACTACTAAAGAGCTTTATGTGCTCCAATCCTTTTGTGAATTTTTTAAACATATATAATCCCTCTTATCTATAAATATTCTATAATTTTATTCCTACCACTAAAATGTCGTCGGTTTGTTCATTATCACCACGCCATTTCAGAAGTTTTTGTTCAAGTAATTGTGCTTGATAAACTAAATTTAAATGGTGAACTTCAATTAACATTTCTTTAAAATTATCACGCATTAATTTTCTATTTCGTGGGCCACCAAATTGATCAGTAATGCCATCGGTTAACATATAAATAATATCATTTTCCTGATATGGTATTTCTATTGTTTTAAATGTTTTTGTAATACCTTCACAAGTACCACCAATCATAAATTGTTCACCTTTAAATACATTAATTTGTTTTTCACTACGAACTAAATATAACAATGGCCGTTTACAACCACAAAAATAAATTTTCTTATTTATTTTGTCGATACTAACAAATGACATGTCAATACCATCTTGGTAACCAACATTTGAATCTTGTTTTAATGCTTTTACAATACTATTATCAAGGTGTTTCATTATTATTGTTGGGTCGGTTATTTTCTCATCATCATCACTAACTATTTCATTTAATAAATTATAACCAATCATTGATAATAATGCTCCTGATACACCATGGCCAGTACAATCACCAACAGCAACCATGAATCTATCATCAGGCATGATGACGTCTGATTTGGCTGTATTGTGAAACCAATAAAAATCTCCAGTAACAATGTCTTTTGGTTTGTTTATTATGAATGCTTCTGGAAAGTTTTTTAATAATATATCTATTTTCGGTAATGTCTGATCTTGAATTCTTTTGGCAAATAAGATACTTTGTATCATATTTTTATTTCTCATTTCAATTTCTCTATAAGCACGTTCTAGTTCTGCGTTAATAGATTCTAATTTTGACATCTCTTCCTCAATGTGTCTACTATTGTAGAATTTTTCAATCATGAACGGAAGTTTTGAAAAAGATTTTTTTAAATAATATATGTCAATACCCTCTTTTATTAATTCAAGGCCAAAATCATCAGTAATTTGACCACTAACTACTATAAAAATAACGTTCGGTAATATTTTTTTTGAAATGTTAAGACCATTTAATGAGTTGTAACTCTTAACCTCATGTTCTGAAATTATAACATCTGGGGTTTCTTTAGTTAGAACATTGGTAAATGATTCTTCATCATTTATTGTAATTAAATTTGATTCTAAGTAGCCATTTGAAATCAATAAATCAGATATTTTTTTTATATCATCTTTAGATTCATCAATAATTAATATTTTAATTTTTTCTCTCACAGGCAGGTTTTTAAACATGGATTATTATTACAATCCCGTCAAATACTAGCCGGGGTTGATTATTGATAAATATAGTAAAGAATAAAGACTAGTCGGTAAAACACATATAATTTTTTATCATCTTCTACCTCCCGAAGTGCTTCTATTTTCCGACCCAGAATATGTTCTTCCACTAGATGTTGAACTTGTGGATGAACCTCGATTCGAAGTAGAAAATGATGGTGAAGAACTTCTATTTGGTGTAGAATAAGAAGATGACGAATTTCTAGGTGTCGAATATGTCGGTGTGGAACTTCGTGGTGACGAATAGTTCACAGGTGCCGAGCTTCTCGTTGTGGAATTATTTCTCGGTGTTGTATATGTCGACTGATTTGTTCTTGGTGTTATTACTTTTTTATCATCAATATCTTTTATATAGTTACGATTAACAGGTGTATTGTTAAACCGTGGCCTCGTTGTAACAGGTATTCTATCATAAGATGGTGTATATGTTCGGTCCGTGTAAGTTGGTTTTTGAACAGTTGGTGTTTCCCTTCTCGTTGTCTGTACAACTGTACGTTCTGTAGTATTCGGAGACGAATATTTTGTTGTTTCTCTTCTTTGTTGCTGTGTTTGTGGGGTGATTTTTGATTGTGTATATGTTCTTGAACTTGTTGTTGGTGTCATTCGTCTATTAGACAATGAATTGACTCTCGTATCGTTCATTATACTAGTATTTCGGGTATTATGACTTGTTTGTTGATAAGTATTTATGTTATTTGGCGTTCATTATACTAGTATTTCGGGTATTATGACTTGTTTGTTGATAAGTATTTATGTTATTTGGTACATAATTCCCATAATTGTAAGTATAATAATTATTATATATTCGTGGATACGATTCCCAATACCATCTTTTATACATACGAGATCCGTACCAATAGTTATAATAAAACGGATAATCAAACCAAGGATCCCAATGCCAATAATAGAATGGGTTGTAATAAAAAGGATTATAATAAAATGGACTATAATAATTATATCTCCAATAAGGATAAAATGTTGACCTATGGAATCTATAAATTAATGATGTATAATAAAGGTCGTTATAAACTTCTTGTTTTGCATCATAATAAAGAGAATCTTGATACAGTCTCAATTCTTTTTTTTCAAGACGAAGCTCTTTTTGTTTTAATTTAAGTTCTTCTTTTTTCCTATCTAATTCTTCTCTACTTGGAATATAATAAACATCATCATTTTCGGATTTAATTGCATCAATGTTACCCGTTTTTAAATTAAACTTGAATTTTTTATCATCAATTGAAAAACTTTCATAATTAGATGAGTTTGTCACATTTTTATGTGCGGTGTCAATTTCACCTGTTTTTATGTAATAATATTTCTCATAATCAGACATTCCCGTGGTGTCGATTTGTGCTGTTGCCATTAATGTAGTTATTAATAATGCAATTATTAAAATAATTTTTTTCATGTCAATTAGATTTAATATATAAACAACAAGATTCGTACCAAAACAAAAAGGGAGAAAATTTCTCCCTTTTACTAAAAAACAATCAAAAAATTTATCTATTTTTCCCTCTTTGTGGCGTTCCGGGTTTTGTGCCTTGAGGTATTCCAAAACCACCCGGACGAATTGTTTGTGGTCTTGCTCGATGATTAATCATGTTTTTGTTATGACGTTGAACATTACTATTTTTTGCTTTTGACATTTGGTCTTGATGTATACAAAGTCTTTTTTGATCTTTAATGGGGTTACCATTTTCATCAAGTTGTGGTGTTCTTTTTCGATCTCTCGTTTGTTGTTTTACTTTTACGCCCAAAGTATCTTGTTGTGAAACATAAGCAACCACATGAATTTCTGGTAAAATAATATCCCCACTAGCTTTTAATTCCATAAGAATTTTAAAATCTTCAATATCTTCACTGGACGGTTGCTTATACCAATGTTTGGCTGATAATGTTACTGTCATAACTAAAAAAACAAATAAAAATACAATTTTTTTCATTTCTTTTAATTTTTTAATTTTTTTTATTATTGTGATGCTATAGTCAATAACTGTGCCAAAAAAAAATCAAAATATTTATGTATATGATGGATTTTTATGAAAACATTAAATGAAGAAAAAAAACGGATATTATCTCTCATGTCCTTTTTAAATGAAGCAACTTATCAGGATGTGGAGGATGTATATACAAGAGAAGATGAAATTAAACGTTCATTATTTCATGATTTCTTATATAATAACACACCAGAATTCACCAAACATGTACCATGGAAAGTAATTCCATTTTCAAGACTAAAAAGAATTTGGGAAGATTTTATGAGATATGGATTTGTTAGGGATGAAAAAGGATTAGAAATGATTGAAGACATAATGATTGATAATACTCTTAAAATTGCAATTTTTACCGCATTGGCTGGCCATACACAATGGGGAGATGAAGAGGCTTTTGAAGATAATATCGGATATTGGATTGACGAACAATTAAATTGCGTATTTCATAAATTTGATAAGGATCAATTAGAAATTCCATTTGATAATCCTGATAAAGGTTATAAATTACCGGAAGATCTTTCACCGTGTACCACAACAATACATCCCTTTGTGGAAAAATTTATTGATGAAAATTTTGATATTGATCAATTGAATCGTGACGAATTGAGAGACAGACTTTATGAAGAATTGAAGAATAGATTTTTTGATTATTATCAAAGCGATCCTAATAATAAACTTGGTGATTTTATAAGTGATTATGGTTTAAAACCTTTACAAAAATTATTAAAGAAATTAATATTTGAAGCATCTTCACCAGAAGAAAAAATACCCATAATAGATCAAATGTTAAATATTATTCATCATAGGTCTGATATTGCAGAATGGTTTGTTGAAGGCGGATCTTATGCTTTATCTAATTTAAGCGGACACCCAACAGAAACAAAAATGGAACTTCATGAATCACAAATATTTAATGAAAAACGAAGAATATTTCAAATTATGTATGAAGAAAAATCAGAATATGAACAAAATAAAGGTGCTTTGATGAGATCTAAAACAATTGGTAATGAAATGAAACAAGAAATACTCAAATATTTTGCCGGTGGTTCGTCATATCACGAAGGTGGTATAGTTAAAGGTTTAATAATACCAAAAGAATTAATAGATAAAACTTCAAAATCTAAAGGTGTGTCAATGGGTGCTGATAAAAATGGTTTTTTTGTTTATACACATAGAGCGCGGTCAAAATCACATGCAACACCAGATAAAATATCAATAAAAGAAATTGATTTTATTGAAAGTACAGGATAATCACAATTAATGAGATATTTATAAAAAAAAAATATTTAACTATGAAAAAAACATTGAACGAAGAAAAAAAGAGAATTCTTTCTATTATGGAAAGAATTGGTGATGTATCATGGCCGGGAATGTCTATTCTTGGCGGTATGCATAATATGTCTATTGAACACATAAAACACATTAGAAATACCATAGCTTCGGGACTTAGTGATGATGAATTTAGAAAACTCATTATGGATGCTCTTGATACCGTATTATCCGATGGAAATGAATTGGAAGATCCAATCGACAGTAATATAAACGCAGTTGACAACGAATCAAGTGATAATATAATGGGGGAACAATCCGATAATGGTGAAATTGATTATGATAAATTAACAGAATTTAAATATAAACTAGAAGAATTGGTGAATGATTATGTTAATATGCCCGGTATAGGTGTTAATGGTGTTTTAGAGGGCATGGAAGACGTGATGTCCAATTTAACTGAACCTGAAATTTCAGATAATTTTTAAAAAAATAATTTTTTTTTTCAAAAACATTTGGTATTTATAAAAAGAATACGTATATTTGTATCGCAATTAAAAAATAAAGAAATGAAAACATTGCTCGACATACTGAATCTCTTCGCGGCTGAACATCTATGGGCTGACGATGAGAAACTATGCACTGTCGGGTGAGATCTGTAAATATCATACTTTATAATGAAAGAGCCCGGCTACCCACACAGTCGGGTTTTTTTATATAAAATGGTGTTCTTTGACATGTTGGAAATATGGGCTATGGGGCTGCTGGTTGTGGCCGTCTCCCTGTCACGGAGAAATTCAGGTGGGTTCGATCCCCATATAGCCCGCAAAAAAATATGTTGCGTTGGTGAAGTTGGTTAACACGCAGGGCTTTCAACCCTGTATTCAGCGGTTCGATCCCGCTACGCAATACAAAATATTCACCTTGTGTTGGAAATGGTAGACAAGCATGATTGAGGGTCATGTGCCGTAAGGCATGAAGGTTCAAGTCCTTTCAAGGTGACAAATGCGGATATGATGGAATGGTAGACAGGCAACACTTAGGATGTTGTGCCGAAAGGCGTGGGGGTTCGAGTCCCTTTATCCGCACTAATATGGGTTGTTAGCTCAGTTGCCTAGAGCGCCTGTCTTGCACACAGGAGGTCAAGGGTTGGAATCCCTTACGATCCACTAATGGGAGTTTCTTTAATAAAAAGCTTCTGAAAAAAACCCCCAACCTAAAAGGGGGTTATTTACGATGGCTTCGTGGCGGAATTGGAATACGCGTCAGATTCAAAACCTGGTGTCGCAAGGCGTGTGGGTTCGAAACCCACCGAAGCCACAAAAATGTAGGTGTGGTGTAATTGGTTAACATTGGTGGCTCCAACCCATCGGATCAGGATTCGAGTTGCACCTACGCTAAATTTATTTTATAATTTAATCCAACGCCACTCTTAATGTTTCTTGAACTTTAAGCATTAATATATATTCATCAGCAGTTATATCTTGAGCAAAATAATTAATTGGATTAACTGCTTTTCCTCGATGTATAACTTCATAATGAAGATGGTCACCGGTTGATATTCCAGTATTTCCAACAGTCCCAATTACTTGTCCTCTTACTACTTTTTGACCTTTACGTACACCAATACTATTTAAATGACCATAAGCCGTTTCATATTCGTATCCGTGATCAATTTTGATGTAGTTTCCATATCCAAGATATTCACTAGCCATTGTGACTACACCATCGGCCGTGGCATATACTGCAGTTCCAACCGGAGCTACAAAGTCCATTCCATAATGAAATTTGTTGATTCTATATATTGGATGTATTCTCATACTGAAACCAGACGATATTCTTTCCAAATCTTTTTTTGATATTGGTTGTATGGCGGGATAATGTCTCAATCTTTTATCATCAGCAGTTATTTTTTCTATAACATCTTTTAATCGTTCACTATTATATTGTATGGTTTTATAAATAGCATCTAGTTTATCACCAACTGTTTTGGGTGTGATTACCGTCAAATCACCTTCGGGATTATCGTATTTATGTAAAATAATACTATCTTTTTGTTGTAATGTTTGTAAGTAATAATAAACCCCATCGGCTTTTTTGTCAATAACATACAGATCATATTCTAATTTACCGATTTGGTCTTTTAATTTCGACTCTTTCGGTGTATTAAATAATAAAGAAAGTAAGAAAATTAATCCTATTGTTATAATAACCTGTGTTAAAACAAACTTAATAATTGTTTTATAAGTTATATTAATTTTCTTATATTGTAAGTCAATTTTGTCAAATTTATAAAAAGGTAGTTTCATAATATTATAAATATTAAAACCAAAAAACGAAAATTTTCCAATAAAAACAATATCTAATATATAAATGGAGAATTTTTTCCACTAAATCAAATATTTATAAAAAAATATACCATTATGAAAAGAACATTGAATGAAGAAAAAGAAAGGATTCTTGAAATCATGAAAAATACAAGCTATCTACCCGATAATGTTAGGGATGATGATCCTCATTTTACCGAAAATCCACCTTGGTATGATGACGAAGAACTTGATCACTGGAATATTGTAGATGTTGAAAAAGGTGAACAAAATAATATTTTTGATGACGAAAAGAAAGTTATTGTTTACGGAACACTTGGTGGTACTGCAACAATTTATTTTTCTGAGATTTTTGATGATGGTAATTTTAAAAGTTTTAATGAAGAAGAATTAAAAGAAAAAATTAATGAATATATTGATTTGCATTTTGATCAATTAGAATGGGAATACCCAGAATCGAATATAGAACCCGAATAAATAATAGAAATGTAAAAAAAAATAATTTTTTCTCAAAAACATTTGTTTTTTAAAAAAAGAATATTTATATTTGTACTGGATTTAATTTTAGTTTCACAATGAAAAGTTTAATGACACAACAGCCCCGTCATTTACAACCACAGGTTGAATGGGGTCGTTATGCTTAAACTTTTTGTTAGTTTTTGGTTATTATTAAAGGACGGCCCCATTCAAAAGTGAGTGGGGCTTTTTGTTTTTTGAATACCTCCGTGGTGTAATTGGATAACACATCTGACTTCGGATCAGAAGAATGCAGGGGTTCGAGTCCCTCCGGGGGTACAAAATACGCTTGTGGTGTAATTGGATAACATATCACACTACGGATGTGGAGAGTGGGGGTTCGAGTCCCTCCAGGCGTACAATTATCGTGGATTTATACGATAAAATGAAATTATCGATAAAAAAGACGATAATATTGTTCTTTTTATAGTGGGGTGTATATCAATTGGTTAGATTACTAAATTTGGGATTTAGAGGTTCCGGATTCGAGCTCCGGCACCCCAAGGTGGTTGATATTAAACTACTTGCACGAAGTGATCACTGCACAATCTTTTATTGAGATTGACTAAAAGTTTAATTGGTTCTTTGATATTGTGGTTGTTATTAATTTTTGTATTATAAAGAATATGGTGTCTGTAGCTCAAATGGTTAGAGTCCCAGATTGTGGTTCTGGTTGTTGCGGGTTCGAGTCTCGTCAGACACCCCAAATTGTCTTATGGTGTAATTGGTAACACGCTTGACTCTGGATCAAGAAACTGGGAGTTCGATCCTCTCTAAGACAACAAAAAATATTGCCCTCTAGCGTAACGGTAGCGCGCAAGACTTTGGATCTTGGTCTGTCCAGGTTCGATTCCTGGGAGGGCAACAAAAATAAATTTGGTAAATTCAAAAATTATACATATCTTTGTTTTTGTTAAATTATGATTATGGAAAATGGCACAAAAGTTTTATTCGGAAGTGGGTGAACGGGACAAGCTCAGTCCAAGGTTATTAAAAATATCCAAGGAATGTACGTTGGATCGGAAGATGGTTTACATACCCGAGCTTCGTATAACTGTTTTCACAAGATATAATGAGACAGCTGAGCAGACAAAAGAACGGTATCTAAAAAACACTTTAACTTTTGGAAAGTTAAAAGACGACGATAGAGTTGATGCCGGATCGGACGATGACGAATAATGTTCTTTGAAGATATTTTTGCCCAGATGATGGAATTGGTAGACATGCAGGACTTTATGTTTGGAGTGCTCTTTCTGAAAAGAGAGATGTAGAATTCCGTAAATTCGGTGAACCCTTTAAAATGGGAATACCGAGCCAAGCCTTGGTGTGAGGAAGGTGTAGAGACTAGACACGGAATACCTAAGTCAATGATGATATGGTAAAGGTATAGTCCAGACCACAAACAATTAATTGGTAGTGAAAACTATAGTGGTAAGAAAATCCTGTGGCCTGTGAAGGCCGTGTGGGTTCGAGTCCCATTCTGGGCACAATTTTTTTTATTAAAAAATTTTTATATGTACATAATTTCTAAGAAAAAAGATTATTATGATGGTGTTGCTGGTGCTTTGGGTGTTGATATAAAAATTTTATATAACCGAAGCATCGTTGAGCTAGAGGACAGTAAATGTCCTATAATTTTTCGTAAATACGATCCAGTAAAAAATCCCATTCCGAGTCCATTTAGAAAACTATCTGAAGTTGCTATCAAAAAAGAGTATAGAAAAGTTTACGAACACGTAGCACCATTTATTATTGGTTTTTGTGGAAAGCTATATGTTGGATGGAAATTATATAGTTTTGGTGAAAAAATACCAAATAGTACACAACGATATCTTACCACCATAATTGAATATGATAATGAAAAAATGAAATCAATATTAATCAATTATCCGGCCTGGCGAAGTGAAAAATTTGTTGATCATCTTAATTATGTATTATCATATGATGCGATAGATCTTTTTCATGGGTTTAATACCCCGGTATTTGTTTATGATAGCGACTATGGAAGGATTTATGGTGAAAAAAATTGGCGTAATCGTCCAAAGTTTATAATTAATCCATTACTTAAAGACTATCAATTTTTCAGAGTATTTGATTCGTTTACTGCATTTCAAGAAATTCAGATGTTTATTGGTGGTGTTCTCAAGAACAAGGAAAATGATATTATTGAAATTGAAGATAAATATAAGATAGTGAGTCGCGGATTTGATAAATGGAGTTTCAGAAAAGAGCCAAAAAGAAAATAATAACATAAAATGATACGTCACAGAAAAAAATTAAAGAATAAAAAAATGGAAGATTTGGAATTAGAGATTCAAAAACTTCGTGATGAAAACAAGGATTTTTCAAATCGTTTAATTAATTTACGATGAAATCTTAAAAGAAAACCAACGTGTTTTAACCATTGGATGAATTTTAATAATTTTTAATGTTATATATTTGGAAGAGAAATAACAAAGATATATATTTGCCAAATGAATAATAGATGGACATACAGTAACACTACTGTTTTTATTGTAGCATATCATTTAATATGGTGTCCTAAATATAGGCGAAAGGTATTGGTTGGAGATATTCAGAAAAGGTTAGAGGAACTTCTCACAGAAAAGGCATCTAAGATAAGGTGTAAAATAGAGGCTTTGGAAATTATGCCAGACCATGTACACTTATTTATAAAGACAATGCCTACTTTATCACCTCATTTTGTAGTTCAACAGTTGAAAGGATATACAAGCAGAATAATGAGGAAAGAATTTTCGAAGTTGAAGTCAAGACTACCTACCTTGTGGACAAGGTCTTATTATTGTGAATCGGTGGGAAATATTTCAGAGGAATCTATAAAAAAATACATAGAGAATCAAAAAAATGTATAATCTTTCATACAAAGCATATCAAACAAAGAAATTGAAACATTTGCACTACAAGATTGAAGCATCTGCAAATGTTTGGAATCATTGTATTGCTTTGCAGCGAAGATATTATGCAATATATGATGGATATATCAACGTAAATGCTCTACAAAAACATATTGCTAAATTAAGGAAGAGGAATAACAGATGGAAACAGCTCAACTCACAATCAGTTCAAGAGATTTGTGAACGAGTAGATACTGCTTATCAGCGTTTCTTTAAGCATTTGGCTAAAAGACCCCCTAACTTTAAGAAAACACGAAAGTTTAAGTCTTTTGTGTTAAAACAAAGTGGATGGTTTGTTAATGGAAATATAATAACTATAGATAAAAAAAGATATAAATTTTCAAAATCAAGAGAATATGAAAACATAAAAAGAGTGGTAGTAAAAAGAAATGCACTTGGAGAAATTTTCTTTGTTTTTTGTTGTAATGTTAAGCCAAAAACATACAAAAGAGCAGGTAGTTCTGCCGTTGGAATGGATTTGGGTTTAAAAACTTTTCTAACAACATCAGAAGGTATTGAAATACAGTCTCCCTTGTTTTTCAAGCAGTTTGAAAAGAGAGTTAAAAAAGCCAACAAAGAGTACAGCAGTAAAAAGAAGGGGTCAAACAATAGAAAGAAAGCATTAGAAAACCTTCAGCGAGTTTATATAGACATAGCCAACAAGAGGAAAGATTTTCATTGGAAATTAGCTCACGAATTGTGTGGGCAACATTCTTTTATTGCAATAGAGGACTTGAATATTGATGGGATGAAAAGGTTATGGGGTAAAAAGATTTCAGACTTAGGTTTTTCTGCTTTTGTAAATATTCTTGAACAAACTGCTTTGAAGTGTGATACACACATTCAAAAGATAGACAGGTTTTTTCCAAGTACTAAATTATGTGGGTGTGGTGTAAAGAACGAAAACTTAGCTTTGTCTGATAGGGTGTGGGTATGCGCTTCGTGTGGAAGTGTAAACCAACGAGACTTGTTAGCAGCTAAAAATATATTAGGCGAGGGCATTCGCCTATACCGTACTGAACATAAGACTGATTTAGTTGGCGGTTCAGGTTTGAAAGTAGAATCCCACGTACTTTAGTCGTGGGAGTATGTCAATAATTTAAAAAGTATAACCATGAAAAAGCTAATTGTCATTTTTTGTTTAACAAGTTTTTCATATACTTGTACTGCACCAAATTTTATTGGTGAACAAAAGAAAAAACTGACAGAAATCTCATTGTATGGTTTTTTTCTAGGTGAATATGAGAAAGAGTTAGACAGATTCATTGATCACCTCGGATTTAGAGAGTCGGGAAATGATTGGACGGTAATTAATTCATTCAATTATCTAGGTGAATTTCAATTTGGTCGTTCAGCACTAGAAAGAGTTGGATTTGGTCATATAACCCCTAAGGAATTCAGAAAAGATCCGTCAATATTTCCCAGAGAATTACAGATTGAAGCATTAAAAGCTTTGGTTTTATGTAATGAAATCGATCTTAACCGAAAAATATTTAAACATATTGATATTCGTTATGTTGATTTTATTGGTAAAACTATTAATGGTATTTATATAACAAAAGGTGGTCTGCTTGCGGGTATGCATCTTGGTGGTCTAGGTGGTGTAAAATCGTTTCTTATAACAGCAGGCAAAGTTGATCCCCAAGATGGGTATGGGACAAAAGTTTCTGATTATATTAGAGAATTTTCTATATATAACTTATCTCGGCATTATTTAAAAATAGAAGAATATATTAACGATCCTAATATTTATTTGATTGATCATCAAGACGTATTGTTAAGTTTTTTAAATTAAAAATCATGGACGAATTGGAAAAATATAAGAAAATGGCCCTTGATAAAATAGCTGAAAAGAAAATTAAAGAAATGGAACTATGGAAAAATTTACCTCATTTTGAAAAACCGGAAGATGTGCCACATATACCTTTTGTTAACAGTGAAGAATATAAAACTTTTTATATTCCAAAACTCATTGAAGCTGGCGCAATTCCAAAACATAAGTTGGAAGATGGAATGATATATATAGGTAATCATCGTAGGGCAAAAAGGGCTCGTTGGAACAAAGAACGTGATGTTTTCGAATATTGGAGATATAGATATCATTGGGATATTGATGAATGTAATCATTTTGAAGATGATAATGGGTATGCTTTGTTTGTTCCATTAAAAATTGATCCTGATCAGAATTTCGATATACCAGAAAAATAAGGTTTGCTCATTTTTAAAATGAGATGGTGGAGTGGCTGTCTAACCACAGCCCCAAAAAGGTCGGAAATTTCCGACCTTTTAATTTGTATATTTGTTTTTTTAAATAAAAAAGTTTATATTTTTCTATTATGAAATTTGTTTTTATATCAGATACACATGGTGATCATAATAATATGTATTATCCCATACCAGAAGGTGATGTTTTAATACATGCTGGTGATCTCACCAATGTCGGAACACAAAATGATATTCAACGTTTTGTTGAATGGTATCAAAATTTAACAGGTTTTGATACAAAAATTTTTATTGCAGGAAATCACGATTGGGGTTTTTATCATAAACGAAATTGGCTTCAACATCTTATTAATGATGAAAATTTATCACAATCTGATTGTGTTTATCTTGAGGATTCTGAACTTATCATTGAAACACCCGAATTATCAAAACCAATAAAATTTTATGGTAGTCCATGGCAGCCAAGATTTCTTGATTGGGCTTATAATGCGACAGAAGAACAATTATTTAAAATTTGGGAGAAAATACCTAATGATACCGATATTTTAATAACGCATAGCCCGGCGCATAGTATATTAGATAAAGTTGTGGGTAGACACGATCAATTAGGTAGTGTGACATTATATAATCGTATCATGGAAATTAAACCTAAAATTCATGTGTGTGGTCATATTCACAGTGGTCGTGGTGTTATGGAAAAAGACGGAATAGTTTTTATTAATGCATCCGTTGCAACCGAATCATATGATATGATATATAAACCAATTGTTATTGATTATGATTTTTATACAAATAAATGGGAATTAATTGATATGTAAAATGAGTAATAACACAGTTACAGTAGTTACTTCTACGCGAAAAAAAGACGACAATCTTCATAGAAGCATAAGAAAAGCATTTTCACATCCAAAAACTGAAATTCTTATTTATGAAAATGACAATAAAATGTCACTAGCAGAAGTCTATAATAAAGGTCTTGAAGAAAGCACCAATGATATTGTTGTATTCATGCATGATGATCTTATAATAAACACAACAAATATTGGGAATAAAATAATAAAATTATTCGAAAAATTTGATGATTATGGTATAATTGGTGTTGCGGGTACAACGGATCTCATAAATGGAAGATGGTGGGAAATTCAGAAATCAATGGAAGGAAAAGTTTCTCACACAAAAGATGGTAAAACATGGACAAACAAATATTCCAAAGAATCGTATATTGATACACTTAAAGATGTTGTATGTGTGGATGGTGTTTTTTTTATGGTTCATAAAAGACGAATTAAAGTGAAATTTGATGAAGATTTTAAAGGATTCCATTTCTACGATATACCATTTTGTATTCACAATTTTTTAGAGGGAGTGAAAATTGGTGTTACAACAAAATTTGACATTGTTCACAAATCAGTTGGTGAAACAAATGAACAATGGGAATTGAATAAAGTACAATTTGAAGAAAAATTTAAAGACATATTACCACTTCGAATGACAAACAATAAAAGTTTATTACAGTTATTAAATTATTCAAGAGATAGTATTGGTGTAGGTATGGTAACATATAATGCACCACACAGAATAAAACAATCAGCTGTAACAGTTCCGATATGGATAAAACATTTTGTTATTGTTAATGATGGTACACCGTATGAACCCGATGTTTATCCAAAACACGCACATATCATTCAACATGAAACAAATAAATCTGTTGGTGTTGCAAAAAATACGGCCATGAAATATCTTATAGAACAGGGATGTGAACATATTTTTATAATGGAAGATGATGTGTTGTTACAAACTGATGAAGTATTTGACAAATATATTAAAACATCAATTTATACTGGTATAAAACATTTCAACTACGCCTTACAAGGCCCGGCAAATAAAAAAGGGGCACAAGGATTTAGTACATTAGATGAAAGAGCTAAACAAGAAAATCTTTCAGAACCAAATCCAAGACAAATAATAAAATATGGTGAAGGTGTTGAGGTTGCATTATATCCAAATTGTGTTGGTGCTTTTTCATATTATCATAAAGATGTATTAGAAGATGTTGGTTTTTTCGATGAATTTTATCGAAATGCTTGGGAACATGTTGATCACACTATGATGACATATAAAAAAGGTTATACAACACCATATTGGTGGTTTGCAGATATAAATGAATCGTGGAAATATATTAAAGATATTGAGGGTTGTATAGAAAATTCAACAATTGGACACACACCTGAGTGGCATAAAAATTTTAATAACGGGTTTATTCATTTTAAGCAAAAACACGGATTTGGCCCGACTCAGGTTCCTGATACAAATCCGCAACAACTTCAAAAAGTTTTAAATAAATTATATCAAAATAGATAAAAAATTTTGAAATAATAATATATATTTATATATTTGCATGAGTTCTTTGATATTATGGGGGTGAACGGTATAGATTGACGTTTAAATGGTATTTGGGCATGTGGTCTGATATCATCTATGACTTTAAACTACGATGGTAATGATAAATGGCGACATTTATAAAAATATGGAGATTGCGGGATTACTCGCAACCTCCAAAGTAGCAGCTTAGTCTCAGACAAAGTTCTACAAGGGGTCGATGAACATATACCTAGCAACAGAAGTTCCTACAAAGGCTGACACCGCCAGCAAAGTGTGTCAAAAGTCATATTGAAGTTCGACTTTAATAAAACTGAACTTCCTGCGGTTGCAGATAACAATAGTAAATGAACTTCCTGCGGTTGCAGATAACAATAGTAAATAGGAATCTGATATTTGTTGGTTAAGAATAATCAAATAAGCATGTAGTCCAAATATGGTTTGACGGGCAAGACCGCAGTTCGAATCTGCGCACCTCCACTAACTATAAAAAAATAAGGAGATTTTCACAATCTCCTTTTTTGTTTTCAATTTTTTATTTACTTTCCTTAATTTTCGAAATATAATCATCAATAAAATCAACCTCTTTTGTTGAAGAAAGTGGTTCACCAACATATTTTTTACCACGTTTAACATTACCAGTTAATTCCTTCATTCTATCACTTGGTATGTTATCCATTGGTGCTAGATTTGTTAGACTCAAATCTTTTGTTAATTTTGGTGGATTTGCAATTGGGCCGGCAGTTTTTCCCCGTGCACCCTGAACAGTTATTGGTGATCTTTCCTGTCGTGCTAATTTACAAATAGTTGCAACATCATCATTTGTAAACCGTTCAAATGTACGATCAAGTGACATTAATCTCTCATGTGTGTTTGGACCATATAAACCATCATCTTTTAAACCGAGGCATCCTTGAACTTTAACAATACCATGTCCCTTTGTTCCATATTCATATGGATCTTCAGGCGTACCTTTAACATAACGATATGTCCCACTTGCACCACCAACTGAAGTTTCTGGGTTTTCATTTGTTTGATTTTGTGCCATTTCTTTAGCAAAGCGTAAAACCAAATTTCGAATTGGACGATATATTTTCATCCAGTCTTTAGTCATATTAAAATCCCTATCAAGTTGTTTCATTAATGGAATTTTATTATCTTGATCATAGAATGAAATTAATGCCGATAAATCAGATATTGTTTTTAATGAATTGAATACATCATATACTTGTTTTTTTCTAGCACCAAGTCTTTTCATTGCAATGAATAATTGATCAGAAGCATCCCATATTTGTTCATCACTCAACCCTCTTGGTACTTGATCAATTCGGGCTTTATTTTCTTCAATATATTGAAATAATTTTTGGACTTTCGGTCTTGCTTTGTCTTTATCAATTAACCATAAAACGAGTGGTGTTAAAGCCAATGCTGCTGCCCCTGCAATTGCGGCACCACCAACTGATGTTATTGCTGTTGTTGACAACAAACTAGCTTTACCACTACCGAGTAATGAATAACCAACACTAAGTGCTGCCATACTCGTTTTTGTGGCCTTACCGGCACGACCCATTAAGGCCCCAGCTGCTGCGCCGGCACCTATTGAGCCTGCAGTAGTAGCGGCGGTTTTGCCGAGCATTTCACCTCGCCTTGTTTGCTCACTTAGCTTTTTTTTTTCTTCACTTATTTGTGAAAGAGATTGTGAAGCTGGTTGTGTGGCCACTTTAGGTATGGATGGATTTTCTGGCCGAGCTATTGGTTGTGATTCGGAATTTTTTCTAGATCTAATCGTTTTTGCAACATTAGGCATATCAACATGAGTAAATCCCTTAGCATATTCAGGTGCGTATTTTTTCATTTCACGATCAGTGTTAGGTCCCCATTTTCCGTCAATAATTGGAAGGCCTAAAATTTCTTGGATAGCACCAATACCACTACCCATAGTACCATATTTAAACGGATCATTACTAGTACCCATCACAAATTTATACCCACCACTTCCACCGGCACTACCTGTTTGTGTTTTAGGTTTTTCATTTGGTGCTGGTATATTTTCTGGTGTTTTACCACCAGGTAAAAGTGTTTCCGGATCCCGTGGATCTTTCTCTCTTTTTGTTCTAACTTCTTCTGGTGACTGTACAATCCGATGTGCGGCTTTTAAATATCTTAAAACATTTGGTTGATTACGAAAATATGGTCTTCTTATCAATTGTGATAATTCTTCTTCCAATGATTCTCCTTTTGAAAACCAATCTTGAAAATATGAGTCAAAATATTCTTTTGATTTTTCAATTGCCGAAGAACATTCATTAAATTCTTTATCATAAACATTTTTTCCGTTCAAATATTTAATATTTTCATACACATTTTTGGCAATTCTTTCACCTGCCATTCTTACAAAAACAGTATTTAATTTTCTAATATTATGAGCAATACCAGTTATTCTTTTTTTCATATCATCATATGTGATAGAATTTGGACATTTTGCATTGTCTGGTCTCACATCTTCCGGGTTTGGTTTATAATCACTTAGATCTGGGTGATATCCGGGCAATTGTTGTTGGCCTTGTTCTGGTGGTAATAATTGTTCACTTATTATTTTATCAGTATTTTCAATACGTGTTTTGGATGAATCATAATTTATTAAGTATTTTATTTTATTTAATGATTCATTTAGATTTTCCTGAGACTTTTCCATATTTTTGTATTTTTATATAAATATCATTAATTTTTAATTATTTCAATGGATTTGCTTTACCTCTTGTTAGTTTACTTCCAACAACATCAGACCATTTTGAATTTGTGGCAATTTGATTTGCCGGGCCACGTTCCAATCCAGTTTCCCAATGACCAACATCCGGATATGGTGGATAATCCGCAGCAGATGGACTACTTCCATATCCATCAGAACTTGATGCAGAACTACTTGACGAACTGGTAGTAAAGTTAGTAGTTGATGGTGAACCCATTGAGGATTCTTCATCCAGTTCTTTATTTTTTCCAAGTAAACTAGCAAGTTGTTTTTCTGTTACAAGTATTTTCATCATCCATAAATATATATTTATATACAGAATTATTTGGTTATTAATTAAAAATATTTTAAATTCACATTGAAAAAATTATAAAAATGAGACAATTATTTTTATTTATCATTTTACTTTTACCATTTTTCTTTGGTTGTCAAGAATATAATGAACCAACAAATACCCAATTTAATATTAACGGAGAATGGAAAATAATTAATATAACAACAACATATTCCGAAAATGTTCAGGTAGTTAACGATGATTTTTATGCGATTTCACCATTTGATGTTATTTCGATAACAGACGAATTATGGTTAATAAAAAATGATACCACCAACATACCTGCATGCTACTTTTTTAAAATAGGTTATATTTGGGAATTTGACTACAATCAACTTATAATCAAAAATAATCAAAGTCAAATACTTGATTGGTATTATGTTGGTTATTTGAATCGTAATTATTTTCAGTTAGTTGATAAAAAAACCATGATACATATAGGTGGTTCATATATTATAAATTTCCCAACACGTCCATATGGTGTCACACCTTCAACAATGATATATGTTACTGTGCCAGAATTTGAATTTAGTCTAGATGGTCCAGAACGGAGTTTTAATAGATTAATAAATCAGAGAATTACATTGACGTTAGTAAGATAATCACTCGTCATAAATTGTTGAATCTTTTAATGCATATTTTTTAATTAATTGTCCGGCAACAGCATTTGCTTCATCTTCGATAGGACCACCAATATCGGGTGGTGGTGTTTTTAGTAAACCTTTTTCCCACTGTTGGTGATGTATTAATTCATGAGCAACGCTACGCATCACATCAACTAACATTCTATTTTTGGCATACACTTTCATTATTTTCTGTTCACTACCATAATCATAATTTGCTGTTGTTTTAAGACCATCTCTTTTGTTGGTTATAACAATGGTTGGTGGGTGTTTAATTTTCAATTCTTTTCTCACAAAATCAGCAAAATCTTTAATTTTACTATATGTGTTTTTTTTAGTTTCTTTTTCTTCAGCCAGATTCTTTTGTACCGATACCGGATTCATGGCAATTCCTGATTTATTTAAAATTTCATAATGTAAATGAGGCCCGGTCGCTCTTCCACGCATAGGATCATTTTTCCCACCACCACTATAAGCTATTATTTGTCCTTTTTTTACATTTTCACCTTTTCTTACCACTAATTGTCTTAAATGACAATATTTTGTAATTACATCACCATGGTTAATCCTAATATGACCACCACATGGGTTGGGTGATGTGTCTTTAGATACTTCAACAATACCATCTAAAGGGGCATAGACTGGTGATCCGGATTTTACTGCAATATCAATACCTTTATGATCTCTACCACCGACAGTTGTATTACGTAAACCAAATTCACTACTTATTGGGTATTTTTTGCCCAATGGATGCATCATAACATTGTCATCTAATGTTTTAGTTTCAGAATCTCGTTGAAAAAATCTGAAATTTTTGTTTGTGTCAACATATTGATTTGGTTGCTTTTCAACGTCTGTTACAGTATTGTCATTTCCATCAGTTCTTGTGGCATCCAATGTGTCACTTAGAGTGGGTGATCTTAATAATTTAACAAGTCTTTCAAAATTTGGAGCATATTGATTAATTTCAGGATCATCCATTAATGATTGTTCATTTAGTATTCGTACTGCTTGCCCTTTAGTAATAACTATTTTCATATGTTTATAAATATGCAACTTACATCATTTAGAATATTTATTATTGAGATGTCAATAAATTTTTTACTTCAAGCGGTTAGAATTCTTCATATTGGTAAATGTACCGATGATGAAATAAATATTATTTATGATTATTTTAATAAGCTTGACAATGATGATTTAATTAATTATTTTAAATCAAATTCTGTTCTTCAATATGACAATGATCTTGAATTTTGCACAGAAATAATTAATAAATTAATTAAAATATTTGAAGAAAAAGAAGAATACGAAAAATGTATTGTTTTAATGGTTAAAAAAAATGAAATAATAAAAATAACTAATGTGGTTGATAGTCATGAGTATATTTAACATGTCTGAGGAAGAAAAAAATAGCATTCGTAAACAACATTACGAAGCTACAATGGAACATTATCAAGACAAAAAGACGAAAAAGGATGGTTTAAAACCACCTGAGAAGAAATCCAAGGGAAAAGACGAAATTAAGAAGTAGATTTGCCTGACTTCTTTGATGGGGATTTCTCAACAGTAAAATTTAATTTACCTTCACGGGCTAGATTTTTAATCTCTTTCAATGTTTTTTCTGCTGTTTTGTTAATTTTATGATGAAGATCCCAATTAACAATTGATGATTTTTCGTCATGTTCTACCATATCGTATAATTTTGCAAGTTTACGAATCATTTTATCGGCTGCTAAGTTAAGCCTTTTTTCTTCATATCCAAAAAAATCTCGATAATTTTTAAATTTTTTTACATGAAAAAAATATTTACGCATCATTTTATTTGCCTGTTCAAAATCATCACCACCAAATAATATTGATAATGGATTTACATTTTGTGTAATAAATTCTTTATAATTATCAAATTTTTTGGACAATAACAACATAAAAAATAATTTCAAAAAGTAATCTATTTTTTCATCATTACTTATATCATTTGGTGGAGCTGGGATATTATCATTTTGTTCTATGACATCATCAATAAATTCTTCAATAAATGGTATATAATCACGTAATTCGTTGAACAACTCATTAAATTTAAAATCTCGTATACTTTTTAATTTTTTGATTAATTCAGATTCATTAAAAAACGATTTAAACTGTGATTTAGTAATTCTTTTTTCTTTTAAAAGAGCATAAAATTCACTTGGCCTCACTAAATTTTCAAGTTCATGAATAAAATATAAATAAAACAAAAATCTATTTATCGGGGTTATATTATTTAATCTGATTTCTTGAATAGTATTATATTCGGAATGATAATGAATCGGTACACTTAATTTTACTTGATCATCATATACATGTTTTAATTCGTGTGTTAATGTTGATATTATGCTCCATCTTTCCTTTTTTAAATATTTAATAATATTTTCAACATCCCAATATTCTGGCGCTGTTAATATTAAATCAATATCAATTACCTTCAAATCTTTACGTGTCGAAATAAATTTCCAATTTTCTATTCTGTGTGACAATTGTGTGTTTGTACTTACTAGTTCATAGTCATAATCGTCATTATTGTCTGTAATAACCGTAATTGTAAAATTGGCAAAATTAAAATTATAATTTGAAATATGATAATCTCCATTTAATGTGAATTTTATTTCATTAATACGAGTGTTTGGTGAGATTGATGTTGAAAGATATTCTATAATTTGATTGTATAATTGTACTGCGGTTTCATATATATTATCAGGCACACCCATTTTTTCATTAAGTACCATTTTAATAGCACCTGGTAATTTAGATGTCCGTAATTTTACAGTTTTTTTCATGTTTTTATTTATCTATAAATAGATTAATTTTCCCTTCTTTCTTCTGGTTTATAATATTTTATTCGTTCGTGCCATATAGGAGAAGCCAATAAAATACCAGAATTTATTTTCCCTTCTTTTGTTAGTTGGTATATATGTGAACTCCATGTTTGTTCATATGGATGTGCCCATGTTGTATCAATAAACATTTTTTTATTACCTTCCTTAGATTGTATCATAGGCCAATCCGAATAATTAATTTCACCGGTCAAATATGCTAAACCGTCTAGAATTTTAACATGTTCATATTTGGTTGGTGGAGAATTTGGATCAAGTCCAGTTATTGGTAATTTATCATAATCAGGCCAGTCACGAGTACGGATATGTTGTGGAACATTATACCATGGCAATGCTTTATCATTATCAAAATAAACTTCAGTAAATGATAATTTTAAGAAATCAAACTCTTCTTTTAACATTATTTTATGAATTATATCATATAAATTCGGAACGTATTTTCTAAATCCATTTCTACAAAACTGACCCTCATAGTCTTTTGAATTTATTGTCATATCATCTTGGAAAAATAGCATAAAATCAGCATCTGAATCGTGAAAATGATTAGAGGCTGATTGTCTTCCACCACATATTCCTGTATTACGCCCCAACCAAACATATTCAAAATTATATTTTTCGGCAATTTCTTTATTTTGATTGGATATATTTTCATCAGTTGAATTATCCATAAGAACAAGATGTGGTTTTGTCAACCATTCTGATGTTTTTTCCATATTGGTTAATAAAAATTGTAGTTGTTCTGGAAAGTTAAAAGTCAAAATATAAAGATTTGTTTTTACCTTTTCTAAATCACCATTTGTTATAATTTTATGTTTAATAGTTTTGGGTAGTGAAACTGGAACCAATTCAACGTTATTATCTATAAGTGCTTGTGTAAATTTAATTATTAAACCATTATCGTCTAACATATATCTCCTATATATGTGTGGTTCTCGATATGACATTATGGTAAAAATACTTTCTTCCGTACCTAAACAACCATCATTTAAGGTTCGATCTAGTGTCGTGTAATACGTGGCATTGGCTTGATTGACGATTTCCTTTTTACCACCAAATAAACCACCTCTACAAACATATTTAACATCATCACCGGCATAACGATTCATAATCTTTAAATTAAAACCATGAATCTCATCTGTACCGATATATGGATATGAAAGAAATAAAAAATCAGATAGATAAGGAATTATTTTGTCTAATACTCGATTATTTTTAAAATGATTCAGATCAACAGTATTTGTAATACCAGCATCTAACCATATAAAATATTCCGTATTAAACGGGTCCCATATTGTAGCATCATTAAGTAAGAACATTTTGGATTGTACGATAGGATCATACCACTCTAAGGTTGCTTGTGGACTACTTTTTAACCAGCCGTTTTCACCAGTAGTATTGTACCACTTTGGATTGGTTCTTATTTCTTGTGTTCTTCCCCAGAATGGTTGATACATATGTTTTATGTAATCCAAATCGGCAATTTTAATATACGTATTTTCTTTATTTCTCTTTTCCCAAACTATATTTTCTAGTTCTTTTGGTATATAAATGAATAAATTTGCTGGGATTTCTAAAAATTCTTTAAAACGTTCAATATAATGCTCAAAACTTCTATCGTTTCTTCCAATATTCCACAAACCAGTCACAACTGTAAGGTTTTTTGTTACTTCTTTTATAGTAGTATTTGATATTATTTCATTCATTAATGTTTTGTCTGTTGCATCAATATTACCACCTTCAATTTCAATAACATAATCGTTATCCTCTAATTTTTGTCTAGTTAATTTTTTTTCTTCCTCAGTTAAATTCAATAATTCCAAACGAATGAAACTAGGGCGATGTTTGGAAAAATCCAATTGATTAAAAATTTTCCAATCATAGCCTTCTGCATCACATAATAAAATATCTATTTTTTTTATGTTATGTTTTTCACATAAAGTTTTAAATGTAATACCTGGTACGGTAATATTAACACCGAATTTTTCTTTAACTTCTATATCTCTTTGAAAATTACTACCAAAACCATTTTTTAATGGGTATACACTACTCATTCCTTTATATCCATGATGCAAATTTTCTTTTTCAATAATATCATATGGTATTGTTAGCATTTCAACGGGTCCGTCATTTTCAACAATTGCACTTTGTTCATAAATGTAATTGTCGACATTTTTAAAATTTTCTTTAAGTTTTTCAAATATTTCTGGTATTGGTTCAATAAGTAATGCTTTCCATTTGTATATATCGAGAAATTCCCTTGTATCATCAAAGGTTATACCATCCATTGCACCAATTTGTACAACAAAAATGTCTTTTTTGTTACGACCCAGATAATGTAATGTTTCTGATATTAAATCCATAACTAATTATTGTTTATTAAAATAAATATTTTCAATTAATAAGCAATCCATTTGACTTTCCTCAAAAATTTTAAATGCATCTCTTATAGTTGATAATATAGGTTTTCCCGCAATATTGAATGATGTATTCAAAAGAACACCAACACCAGAACATTTTTCAAATTCGGTCAACACATTATATAACCATTCATTTTGCTCTTTTGTTACTGTTTGAACTCTCGCTGTGTTGTCAACATGTGTTATTGCAACAAGTTTTTCTCTCCATTCTTTGCGAACTTTTGGACAAAAACTCATCCATTGACTTTCACCTTCCCATTCAAAGTATTTTGAAACATCTTCTAGTCTGACAACCGGTGCAAATGGACGATACCATTCCCTATGTTTAACTTTTTGATTTAATATGTCTTTCATGTTTGGAACCATTGGATTACATAATATACTTCTATTACCCAATGCTCTCGGCCCATGTTCACTTCTCCCCCTAGCAACTCCAATTATTTTACCATTTAATAAATCTGTTGTGAAAATATTAATATCAAAAAAGCTGTTATTAAAAAAATATTTTTCTTCAATGTAATGTGATAATGAATTAATATCTAATAAGGGTAATCCTGAGTATGTTAAAATAATTTGTTTTTGTGGTTTTAAGTTATGTAATAATAAACCGGCAGCAACACCACAGTCATTAGGATTTGGTCCAATAAAAACATTTTTTTTAAATTCTTGAACAATACGAGTATTAAGCAAAATATTTAAACCACAACCACCTGCAATACAAATTGGTAAATCTTTATACTCATTCATATATGGAATTGCAATTTCCAAAAAACACTCTTCAAATGCTCGTTGAGACGTTGCCGCAATATCCCACGCAATTTGTCCTTCAAGCCTATTTCTACTATCGAAATTAACACCTATTTTTTCACCCAAATTTTCAATTTTTATTTCATAATCACGTTTCGGATCGTTTACGCCACTCCCATTCGGTCCTGATTTATAAAATTCAATAAAATATGGTAACCAATTTTCACGTACCACCCCATATGAGGCTAAACCCATTATTTTACCCGGATAAACTAGATTACCTTCAGATATATCTTCATGTTTAATATCTTTCATATAATGTGCAAATATCATATAAGGAAAACCTAGATCATAATGAATATTTTTATTGGTTGGATTAAAAACAGTTTCTAGTAATTGAATGGATGTTTTACGATTAGCTTTATAAACACAAAAAAAACCATCATCACCACCGCCATCAAAACTAAAGATTAACGCATCATTAAATGGTGATTGATAAAAACAACCCGCAGCATGTGCCATATGGTGATGTGTATTATGTATATAATTTTTTGCTGGTATGTGTTTTTCTAGATGATAATATCGATCTAAAATCACTTCACTATTTAAAGAATAACAATTATCAAATTCATTGATACCCAAATATTTCATTATAAACTTGGGTATGTATTCACTATAAAATAATATATTTTCGGGTTTGGGGTACTTATATTGAGCAAGACCACCATTTTTTATATTTAAAAATCTTTCAACTTCTAATACTAAGATAATTTCACCATCTTTTTCAACAACATACGCTGCATTATGTGAACCGTAAAATGAAATGTTTATCATTAAAATTTTAGTGTTTATACTTATTTTATTTTTTAATAAGTATTTTTAAATTTTAAATTCCACCCTATCTGACCAACCCGTCTTATTATTATATGCCCAATATACTACTCTAACAGGATCCTTTTCAGTTAGAAACATTGCTTCATAATGAATTGGCGTTCCTTTTTCAATAAAATTTCTGATACGATGATCATCAATTGATGTTGAATTAATACCAATTCCATTCTCATCGTCAAAAGCAACCAGTATACTATCATAATTATCACCTGGCAACATATTTTTTTCTATATTGACTAAATAATAAAAAGAATGCATGAACGAATCCTCCCATTCTTCTTCGGTTTTATATGGGTATGGATTTGGTGGGAATTTACGATCAACAGTATATTTTTGAAAAGACCTTTTCTTAAAATGTATTCCAGCATATTTTTCATAATCACGTAATGTCCTAACTGTACCAAGATCATAACCAGTTAAATCAAACCCATTGTCCTCAGTTCTAAGTAATTGACGAATCTTAGCCCGGGCATCATCCTGCATTTTGTTAAATGAATAATCACCTCTTTTATATTGATCATCCCAAAGAAGAATTCCATTTCGTTCAGTTCTCATCGTTGCATGCCAAATAACATTTCTATGTGGATGGAATAAATCATATCCGTGTGTATATGATCTCACTGTTAAATTAATTTCCTCTCCGCTAAAATATAAACTTGGGTCGTGTCTAACTTCTCTTGCCCATTTATTTGGTCCAAATGCAAAATGTCCCGACAAAAATCTCGCCGGAAATGGTTTTGTTAGTGATTGCCAATTTGGAATACCACAAGGACGTATAAAGATTGTACCAAAAGGATAGAAACAAGCCGCTTCGGACAACCAAGGTTCCATTGTTCTTCCAGCTGGATCATTGAAAGGATCATAATAAGGTAAATAACCACAAATTAACGGGTTATAACCCTCTTCTTTAAGTTGATAATACCAAGTAAGTAAAAGAGTATCCCAACCTTTTATAAACCGATGGTGAGAATCTAATTGACACACAAAGTCTTCATCTTCAAGAAGTGTATCATTAATAATTGCTCTAGCATATGGTAAACCCTTAGCTTCTGTATAGAGCATATTATGTACTTTAACTCGTTTATCGTTCTTGAACTCATCAAGATTGTCAAAACCATCTTCGGGGTTGTATTGCCTACAAATACCAAAATGTATTCGTTTTGGGTTATCAGCATTTTCTAAAGCGCTTTTTATTGTGGGTACTAATTCGGGTTCTCTGTAAGCTGGAAGATGTACAAAAATCGTTTTATTGTGATATTCCTCAACCTCAACCCATTCTTCTGTTTTTTTTTCTGTTTTTATCATGTTTTATCCGATATTTCCAGTTAATCTTTCACACCAGCCTTTTGATTTACTATGTGGCCATACCACCCAATATGCCGGTTGTTTTGAAGTTTCAAATTGTCTCCAAATTTTACAATATTTGTCCGGATCATTAAAAAAACCCCGTATTTCGTTTTCATCCGCGTCTTGTCTGAACATGGTCTCATTTTGTTCATCATGAAATGCTATTGCCCAAAAATCATAATCTTTTTCTGGAACCAAATCATAACCAACATCAATACAATGTTTAAAAATTTTAACAAACGACGCCTCATATTCTTCATTAGACAAAATTGGATTAGGAGGAAGTTTTTTATCCATAGTATATTGTTGAACGGCTCTTTTTTGGAAAGAAATTCCCGCATATTTTTCATAATCATCTAATGTTCTGACCGGACCGAAATCATAAATGCCAAAATCTTGTGTTCTCGGTTTCATATAGAATAACTGCTGACATCTTTCAACAGAACCATTTTGTTTAATATACCACGTACTTACATCATCCCATTGTTTTTTCTTTCCACGTCTAGTATATTCGTGCCAAATTGTTGTTTTAACGGGGTGAAATAAATCATATCCCCAAGTATAAGCTCGGGCACTTATGGAATGTTCTTCACCATGAAAATAAAAATTAGGATCGTGTGGTACTTCTTTTACAAAATCACCTGTTGTAAACGCAAAATGAGCAGAATAAAACCTTGCTGGTATAGGTCTCGTTCGATCCTTATAATCATCAATTGTGTCTGGCATTGTATGTAATATACCATCCGGTGAAAATCTATCAAAATGCATTATCCAAGGTTCATTTATTCTTCCTCCAGGATCATTATCAGGATCATATGATGGAATATAACCAGTGATTAATGGTTTTTCGTGCCCCATTTCTTTCAATTGTTTATACATTTTTATTAATTCTTCATCCCAGTTTTGAATAAATCTATGATGTGAATCTAATTGAAGGGTATATTCTTCATCATCATATTGTCCTTGTAGTTTATTTCTTGCCCAACACACACCTTCAGATTCCAAATGGGGAATATCGATAATTTTAAATCTCTTATCATCTTTAAATTCATCAAGATTATCCCACGCATCTTCAGGAGAATGTTGCCATGCAATAGAAAAAACTAAATTCTTGGGGTATTTAGCTTTTTCAATACAATCTCTTAATGTTGGAAGTAATTCAGGATCTCTATAGGATGCAATTTGAATAAAAATTTTGTTTTTTTTCATACCATTTGATATTATATTTTTATTGTGATTAATATACGAAATATTACGATATTATTAAAGTACAATCAAAAATAACCCAATAATTTTTTTATGTTGTTTAAATTTCTTATATTTGTATTTGTTAAAATTTTGAAAAATGGATGACATGAAATTCGATTTAAATGATATTGTTATAATACCAACAGAAAGTAGTGACATTAATAGTAGAAAAGAATGTAAAATAACACAAAAATGGGATTATAATTATCAGATGTTACCATTAATGGCAGCACCAATGGATACTGTTGTTTCCAAAAATAACTATCAAAAATTTATTGATAATGGTATAATACCATGTTTACCAAGAGGACAACATATATTACCTTTACAACATATTGCCGGTTATGGGAAAAAGCCATATTTTCAGTCATTTGGTTTATATGAAATAGAAAAACAACTAGATGATTACCGATGTGAAGCGATGTTACCATATAAATCTTGCTTTTATAATCACCAACATGTTTTAATTGATATAGCAAATGGTCATATGAAAAAATTACTTGATATCATTAAAGATATTAAAAAATTTTGGCCAAATATTCAATTAATGGTTGGTAATGTGGCAAATCCTAAAACATATGTGAATTTAGCACGTGCTGGGGCAGATTATGTTAGATGTTCAATTGGCACGGGCGCCGGATGTACAACAGCCGCAAATGTTTCAATCAATTATCCTATGGGTTCATTAATTGCTGAATGCCGACAGTTACAAAAAGAATATAAATTAAAAACAAAAATTGTTGCTGATGGTGGCATGAAGAATTATTCTGACGTCATTAAAGCCCTAGCCCTAGGTGCGGATTATGTTATGATAGGTTCAATTTTTAATAAAACAATCGAATCTGCGGGTTATAATTATTTGTGGGGTGTAAAAATACATAATAAACTATCCGAAGTATTATGGAAATGGGGGTTTCCAATTAAAAAGAAATACCGTGGTATGAGTACAAAAGCTGTTCAAAGAAGTTGGGGAAAAACACAACTGGTAACGGCTGAAGGTATTACAAAATATCAAAAAGTTGAAAACTCTCTAGAACAATGGACAGAAAACTTTAAAGATTATCTTAGATCTGCTATGAGTTATTCGGGGGCAAAAAAATTGAGCGATTTCATTGGATACGCTCAATATGTTTTTATTACCGACGCTGCAAGACGCAGATTCGATAAATAACTATTCAATTCTGAAATCGGGATCATCTCCTCTTAATTCCAGATCTCTCATCATACCTTCTTTAATATATCTTCTAATAAGAGCAGAAACGGTTGTTTTCTGACTATTAGCAACTTTTTCAATTTTTTTGTAATACATTGGAACGATTCTGAATGATAACATTCTAACCAACTGTCTATATTTTGGCTGTTCTGATTTCTCTGGATGGGCTTCTTTTGTTTTTGATTTTTCTGATGCCATATGAATAGTTTTTTTATAAATATTTGGTTTTGTTGTTTTTTTCCATTATATTTTATTTTAATATAAAAAAATCAAATTATGGAAGAAAAATCGTCAGCAGTAAAAGAATGTGAAAAGATTTACCCAGAAATGACTCAAGAATTTAAATCTATTATGTGGGACCAATACGATTTATTCTGTCGCAAACAACTTAATTATGGCCCATCAAATATTTCAGTAGGAACATTGTTAACCACAGACGATGATGTAAAATTATCTTTAACAGGATTGTTTTTCAGAATGAATGATAAAATTCAAAGAATTAAGCAATTAGTCGTTCTTGGTAGACAAGATCATGTTGGAGAAACTATTGGTGATACTTTTCAGGATTTAAGTGTATATGGGATTATTGCCCAGATTGTTCAGAGAAAAAAATGGGGACGATAGTTTTACTATTTTCATAAAAAAAAAGAGGGGAAAACATTTGATTTCTCCTTTTTTTAATTATATTTGTCTCCAATATGTTCATAAAAATATTTATAAAAAAGTTTCGTTATGAAAATTAATGTTAACCATCCGTCTTTTATGTCATTTTTAACATCCACAACAAATCACATATTATCAGCAATAAACATTAACGAATATTTTACATTAACCAACGAAAAAAAATTGGCTGTTCTATTTACAGTTTTAAGTTTAATAAAAAATCGAACAAAAGTAATTTCCAAATTAAGTGATGCTGAATTAAATCAAGTTATAACATTATTTCGCAAAAAAAATGAAGAAAACGAAAATTATGAATTTGCAGCAATACTAAATGATGTTTTAAAAAATTTTGATGTAATAAATAATTTATCGACCCAAGAAAAAAATCCGAAAAAAACTATTAGAAAAAAAGAAACTAAATAGTCTCAGTTTTCTCCCGATCTTCAATAATAATAGCATCTGGAATTTCAACTAGAAACAATAGCATATCATCTTCATTATTTCTTTTTTTAAGAACAATATCACAACGCCAAAATTCTTTAATGTCATTAATATGACCATCTTTAATTGAATTTTTATTCACTTTTCGAAAAACATAATACAACTTATCTTGATATGTTATTAATTCAAATCCTCGTAATGTGTGTAACATTTCGTTTTTTGAATAAATATAAATAAAATTAAACATATTGTAACTATTACAAATCCAAATTATTTAATATTTATCATTATATGAAAAAGTATATTTTTACGGAATCACAGGTAAAAACACTGGTAAACAACATAATTGAATGTAACGATGTTTTACTAGAAAATCAGGAAGTCTATAATTTAGAGGGACTTGCTGAAATACTTAGCAGGACCGGCCTTGATGAAATAACATTATTCGATATACTTAAAGATTTATATCGTCATGGTGGTGATGAAGCAATAATAAAAACATTTAAAGAAAGTACTGGTATAGATATTAAAGATGTCGGTAAAGGAAGATATGTTTTTAATTTAAGATAAAAAAAAATAAAAATGAAAAAATATATTTTAACTGAGAAACAAGTGAAAATGGTTGTGGATTCAATCATCCAAGAACAAACAGAAGATGCTTCTCTAGCGGCTACTGTTCAATGTTTTTTAAACCAAATTTCACGAGCCAATTTAAAAATTAACGGTCAAATGGATAAGGACACAACAAGAGCATTGATTCTTTTCCAGCAAGAAAAAAAGAAAAAAGGGGCTAATATTGTGGCGGATGGAATTTGGGGATATAATACTCAGAGCACATTAACACCTGAAGAGAATAAAATATGGAAAAAATGTCGTCGTAAATACGGGACGGGAATTTAAAATATAGTTGTTATGAGAATTAAAAAATTATTTTGGGAATTACTATTAGAACAACAAAACGACCCAGATGGGGAGTTTGAACCGGATTTACCCAATCAGCCAGTAAATGTGAATGAACCACCAGAAGATGAACCCGAACAACCAGAAGACGATTCCGATGATCGTCCTGATGATATTGAACGTCAAAATCAAAAAGCACGCCAGAAAAAAGTTTCTCCACATGCAAAAATTATAGCAAAATGGAAAGAAGAAAACCCAGCATTGGACGATGGCGATGCTGATGCCGCTATTACGTTTTTTAATAACAGAAAAAACGGATTACGTGTTTATAAAGACCCTGAAAAACATCCTGATTATATAAATTTACCCGAAATAACGTCTCTTGTAGTTAGATTTCCTCATTTAAAACCAATCCTTATGGATATATCTAAAATCAGAGATATACAAAATTATAGATGGGAAGAAATAGAATTCTTTATGGATGTTACTGGTACAATTCAATCAACACCATTTATGGATTTTAGAATAGAGGGTGATACACCTGAAATACGAAAAGCAAATGCGTTAAAAAAATGGGAGTCACCACATAATCGTATTATTAATGAAAATGGAATTACAGTTTATAGAATAACAGGAAAAGATGAAGCAATTGCATTAGGTCGTTTACAACGTATTTTAGTTGCACAATATGGTGGTATGAACTGGTGTATTGGTAATAATGATTATCCCGGCTCAAATGAAGGTCGTAATTTATACGCAACATATAGAAGTTATAGTGTTTATTATATCGTTCTTAATAGAAATTACCAAGAAGATCACAGATATTATATTTCCACTATTAACGTGTGTAATATGAATAGTTCAACCGGAAGTAATAATGGTCCTTACATGATAACACCTAGACCAAATGGTACCAACACGAATCAAACATGGGATGATATTGTTAATATTCACCCACAATTAATCGGAAAAAAAGAATTTTTTACATATTACCCATTAACGCCAAAAGAAAAAGCTAGTGCAAAAATAGACAATATTAATTTTAATCAGTATAGTGATGAATTCTTTGGTGCACAATCATTTAATATAAAAAAACAATATATCGAATCAGGAAGAGCTATTAATGACAAGTTGTCTTTTAGAACATTACCATATAGTAAAGATAATACTAAAAATTTAAGAAAATTGTATATTGATACCGTTAATCTTGACAACTATAAAGATAAATTTAAATGTTCAGACATTAATGATCCATTTGGTATTCTAAATATCATCGCCAATGAAACCCCACAGTTATATAAATATTTAGACGAGTATCAATTAAAACAAGTTTTAAATATTAAACGTGGTGTGTGGGCTATTAAAGTTAGCATAATTGGTTCAACATATAATCCAATTGGTATTGATAGAAAAAGCAATTATGTTTTATATACAGATCGTTCTGGCGTTTATTATGGTATTATGAATGTTGATACAATTGAATGGATGGAACCAATGAAATTTGCGTCAACAAAAACAACCCCATTACGTAAAGGAACTGATAGATTTTTCCTGAAAAGATATTCTGCAATGGATGGTGATTATTTCTATTTCCTTACCAACATGAAAACATATATTGATAAAAATTCACCAGATTATGGTGTTGGGCAATATTTGACTGCCGAAGAAGGAAATAATCTTTTAGAATCGGGTGAATATCGATCATTTCAAAAAGTGATAAAATGAAAAAAGTAATTCTAACTGAAAGTCAAACCAAAACATTAATGGATAACATCATTAAAGAACAAACATTTAATGATAGAACAAATCTTGTATATGCGACTGGCGATTTTGGTTATATTGGAACAACATTTAAAGGTGGTGAAATTGCCGATATTTCTAAAATAAATTTTGAGTTGTCTTATATTGTAGATATTGAATGGAGAAAATATGGTATAAAAGGCATTTATGTGACCAACATTAAAGGCCCATCACATATTGAACTTGAAATAAGTTATTATCCCGCAAATGATCCTGATGGTGATTTTATTGAAGAAAACATAACAATACCGATTGATTGGAACTCACAAGTCATAACTAACGAAACCGATGATTTGGGATATTTTGGCGTTGATTCTGATATTGAAATTAATTTAACCAACGATAATAACGGAAATATTATTGTCAAAAATATTGAAATTAATGTTCAAAATTTTTAATTAACATTTACTTATTTTTTTATCTTATTTATATTTATTAATGACCTTGTGATTGAGGATCTAGTGCCGGTAAAACGACATTTGAGTTGGAATTGATACCAACAAATAGATGTTCATATAAAAAAAAATAAGGAAATGAAAAAAAATGTCAATGTAACAACACGGGGACAGTATTCTCCCAGTGCGTTCATTACCAAAGGTAGACAACGCATAAAGCAATATAACGATACCGTTTATTTAAAAAACGGTGATGAGTTCGAAATAGAACTTTTTAATCCCACACAAAATAAGATTCGTGCTGAGATTTTACTTAATGGTGTATCAATAGGTTCGGGTATTGTTCTACGTCCAGGTGAAAGGGTGTTTCTTGATAGGTATCTTGATGAACCAAAGAAATTCAAATTTGAAACATATAATGTGGATATGAACGACCCCGCTGTTTTGAGTGCAATAATAAATAATGGTACTGTAACAATTAAATTTTATAAAGAATCGTTTTATATTACACCTGATAATATTAATACGTGGTATAATTATGTTGATTTTTCTACCGATTTTAATAAAAAGACCGATACTTCTTATTATAATGCAACAGCCTCTTCCATTTTAACGAATACCCCACCTGTTAGTAGCTTATCACATGGTAAAATTGGAAATAGTATTACGTCACCTGAGACAGGAAGAATTGAAAAAGGCTCACAATCCGTTCAATCTTTAGTATATGATTATACATTATTTAATACATGGTGGACTTGGAGAACAGAATGGAAAATACTTCCGGTTTCACAAAAACCATTTGTTAAAGAAGATTTAACTGTCTATTGTACTAATTGTGGAGCTAAAAGAAAAAAATCTTCACATCGTTTTTGTCCACATTGTGGAATTAAATTTTAATAAAAAAAATAAACACACAAGGTCATAAAGGGGATTTATCCCCTTTTTTTATAAAAAATTTGGAAATATCAAAAAAAATACGTTATCTTTACTAATTAAAATTTTAAACGCAATGAAAAGAACAGTTAATTTTTTTATTTTTATCGCAATAATGATTATTGCAGTGATTTTCTACACCGACTACCGAAACAATTCGGATTATCAAAAGTTTAATTCAGATTCACCGATATGGTCTGATGATGACGTTTCTTCCAACACACAATCATTAAATGATATTTATGTTCCCCCAACATCACCAAAATTACAAGTGTTGAGTGAATATATTGATTTTAATAATTTTGATGAAAAAAGAATGAGTGATGTTTTGTTTAAAGCAATGAACGATTATCAAAAAAAGATTCATAATGGTGATTCGTTAATTCGTTCTTCAGTTGTCGAACGAATAATTTCTAGAGACAATTATTATTATTTTAAAAATAATTGCGATAGAATTCCATCTAATCAAATGATGAAATTTCATAATCCAAAATGGTATGATATTGATCGTGATGGCAATCCAGATAGAATTTTTAACGATCTACCCGACACGGTAAAAGTTATGCTTATAAATGAAATGAGAGGAACTTATTTTTTACAAGCTAATTGGGATCCTTATGCAGAAGATTATATTTTATCTTATGGTGAAATTGTCGGATCGGTTTCATTTGAAAATCTCCCAATGAATTATAAATACACATATTATGAAATTGCCAAGGATTTAATAAATGGCTGGAACAAATCTATACACCACACACATTTCTTAAATGGTGATTATAAAAATGCTGTTGTTGTTGGTGTTGCCGCATATTATTACAGAAAAAATAGAACTGTATATGTTTCGTTTGTATATATATCTTAAATCTATTTTATTGTGAACGGTTGAATATCACTTAAAACATATCGTCTATTTGGCGCCGTAACTTCTGGGACGGTTGGGTTCTCTTTTGTCCACCCCGGACCAAATTTGGTGGTTTCACCCATTCCTTTAAATTTAAAAATACCACCCAATTCGGGTAGTTCTTTATTTAATATGTCGGCAATGACCCTGGCTCTTTCTTGTGAAAGGCATAAATCATAATCTCGTCTTGTTTTATTTCCAGCACATGGTTTATAACCACCAGTTATTGGTTGTTCTGGGTCGGCATCAACACTAGAATAACCATATATTGTTGGATTTTGGGATTTCATGTGATTGATAAAAGGCTCACCATATTTCTGAATGAGATGTCGTATTTGTTGTATAAACGCACCATATTGTCTTCGTGCTAAATTTTCATCTTTAAATTCAATACTATCAAAGTTGAAGACATCACCAAGAGCCATCGTACTTATTGAAATGGGTGCAACAGCAACTTGTGGTTTGTTTGTTGTTTGTTCTAATTTAAGTGGAATGCCAGCCAAATTCATATTAAGTTGACCGGATTCCAATATGCCGAACATATCATTTCCGAATTTATAGATCAATTTATTTCTTTCAAAAAATTCACCCAAAGGATATTCGCTACCAAAATCAACCGCAGATTTATATTCTTTTACATCTGGAAGTTTTCTGGTTATAGTTAGCTTAAATGTTCCTTGATTATTTTGATCGGTAAAAATAACACCATTAACCAAATTATTTTCAATTTGTGCCCTTAAATTTGGATATTTTTCAGAAAGAATTTTATATTCGTTTATTTTTTCAATCTCAGGTATTAAATCGGCTGAGGATGTGACACCAAACGTTAGTTTACTTCTTTCAGGAATAATTAACGCATAAACACCCTGAACCATTCTTCTCATTGGATAGATTCTTTCACCAATTTGTAAACTTAATTGTCCTTTATTATTAACAATTTTAATACTTGTACGATTAAGAATTTCTTTTTCTTTTTTATCGAGAATATCATTAATACGATTTTGTAAAACGATCAACAATCTTTGATCGTTAAGGGTATCGGATTGTTCTTCGAGAACATCTTGTGTTTTTAGAACCCATTTTAACTGTTTTTCAGAGATAAGGATTTTCATATATCATAAATATATAAATAATTACGTTTTTTTATTCAAAACTTTGATATTAACCAAAAATTGTCTATATTTTAATAAATAATGAATTAGATGAAAAAATACTATAATCCAAAAACAAAAAAACTTGAAGATTTATTCAAAGATCTTAATCCGGTTTATGGTGTGCGCTATGAAAATCCACTTTTTGGTGATAAAGGAAATTCAGTATCAATAATACTAGAAGCAGATAATGAAGACGAAGCAAAAATAAAAGCAATGAAAATTGATGATTTCACAAAACACATATCAGAAAAAGATTTTGATCCAAAATATCTTAGCGTATTTATCCCTGAAGGTCTTTATGTTATTGGTAATACAGAATATTTTGATGGTGATTCAAAATTATAAAAAAAAATTAACATTTAAATACATGAAAACATTAAATGATTATTTTGACAAAATTGTATGTATAAATCTAGATAGAAGACCTGATAGATGGGAAGAAAGTCAAAAAGAATTTGAAAAGTTAAATATTGTAGTTGAAAGAATTTCGGCTTTAGATGGACGATTTATAAAACCACCGCCAGGATTTAAATACCCACCCGGAGCATTTGCACTACTTTTAACACATATTGAAATCATAAAAGATGCAATAAAAAACAATTACAAAAATTTTCTTTTATTCGAAGATGATGTTGCCTTTATAGATAATTTTTATGAAAAATTTAATGCCAAAATAGATTTCTTACCCGATGACTGGGATATGTTTTATTTGGGTGGTAATCATATTTTACATTGTGGCTGGGGTAACTTCCAAATGATTACTGGTGATAAAACTTTTGTACCAAATAAATCAAATTATAAAACACTTGATTATGAATTATGTAAAACACCATGGACACAATGTGCCCACGCAGTGGCATTTAATTCAAAATTTTATAACGATTTGTTAAATCAAATACAAAAATATCCTGGCGAAGCTATTGATAATATACATTTTTTCTCACAAAGAGATGGTTATAATGCATATGCGTTTATACCTAGTTTAGCAATACAACGTTCTAGTTTTAGTGATATCGAAAATAAACACACATTTTATGCTGGTAGCGACTTAAATAGTTTTTAAAGATGATTAATATAACTGTTTTCAGTAAAAACAGAGCAGCACAGTTAGAACTTTTTATAAGAAGTTTTAAAAAATATGTTGCCAATGCTGACAATTATACAATTAAAGTGATTTATCTTTGTACGGACGATCAATATGAAAAGGGCTATCGGAAATTATTTGAAATGAAATATTCTAATGTTGAATACATAAGAGAAAGTAATTTTAAACAAAATGTTATTGAGATAATTGACAAAAATAAAAAATATACCGTATTTTTTGTTGATGATAATATTTTCAAAAATCCATTTGACTTTTTTGATGAACAAATGGAAATCTTTAACAACGATAAAGAAATTTTATGTAGAAGCTTACGACTTCATAAAAATATATCAATCTGTTATCCTGAAGGAAAAAGACCAATTAATCAACCGGTTTTTTCGGATAATAATACTTTTTACTGGATGGGTGAACAAGGAGATTATGGGTACCCAATGTCATTAGATGGACACATTTTTAGAACTGAACAAATTTATCCATATGTTGTAAATCTATATTATACAAATCCGAATACAATGGAAGGAATGTGGGCGTCACGACCCATGAGACAACCAAAAATGATTTGCTATGATAAATCAATAATTGTAAATAATCCATGTAATAAAGTTCAAACCGTTAATGGTAATATACATGGCAATGTCAATACTATTGATTTAAATAATAATTTTTTAGAAGGAAAAATAATTAGCATGAAAAATATCGATGGTATCGAAAATATTTCATGTCATCAAGAAATTGAAATAATATATGAATAAATGTTATTGAATTTTGATAATATAATTAAAAATTATAATCTTAAGATAAAAGGTGTACTTCATATCGGTGCACATTATGGCCAAGAACATATTGAATATTTAATACATAACATACACAATATAATATATTTTGAACCATTAAAAAATAATTTTAATGTTTTATTGAAAAATATTCAATTTGGTGAAACAATTAAAGCATATAATATTGCTTTGGGTAATTTTGAAGGTGAAATCGATATGTTTGTTGAAACCACCAACCAGGGTATGAGCAGTTCAATACTTGAGCCAGATAAACACCTAACACAGTATCCGGGAATTGTATTTGATAAAAAAGAAACCGTTTTAATTAATAAACTTGATAATATTCAATATGATAGAAATTTATTTAATTTAATTAACATTGATGTTCAAGGTTATGAATTGGAAGTTTTTAAAGGTGCAACGAAATCATTGGAATATATCGATTATATAATAACAGAAATAAATCGTGATACATTATATAAAAATTGTGTACAAGAAAATGAACTCGATTTGTTTTTGTCTAATTTTGCATTTGTTAGAGTTGAAACATTTTGGGCTGGTGGAACGTGGGGGGATGCATTATATATAAAACAATGATACAAATAAAATAAAAAAGATAGATTATGGAAAAGGAAAATTGTGTGATATGTGGAAAAGAAACACCGTATCCGAAAGACATGAATATCGAACAAAGAGATAATTATATTGAAGGCGTTGGTCAACTTTGCACTGATTGTTATATTGACTTATATAATAAAAATGTTGTGATAGTTTCAAAACATGAAAATATATGTGCTCGGATATAAAGGAATGTTGGGAAGATATGTTTATTCTTATCTTATCTCCCAGGGACTAGATGTGGTCGGTTTATCACGGGCAGATATCGATGTTAGAGATCTCGATAAAACACAACTAAAACAATCATTATTTCGTAAAGGTGTCATGCCGAATGATATTATAATTAATTGTATTGGTGATATTGTAATTAATCGTATTACAACAAACGGAATACAACCCAATAATCAGGATAAAGTCACCGCAATTAAAATTAATTCATTATTTCCATTATATTTGAGTGATTTATATGAAAATGAAAACTGGAAATTGATTCATATTTCCACTGATACCGTATTTTCAGGAAAAAGGGGACAATATAACGAAACCCATCCACATGATTGTACTGATATATATGGAAAAACCAAATCACTTGGTGAACCAGAAAAATCCACAGTAATTAGAACATCAATTATTGGTGAAGAAATTGGACGATCCAGATCTCTAATTGAGTGGGTGAAATCAATGAAAAATCAAACTGTTCGTGGTTATATCAATAATAGATGGAATGGTGTTACTTGTTTACAACTAGCAAAAATAATCGAAAATATAATAGTTAATAATAATTTCTGGAAAGGCGCAAGACACATATTTTCGCCAGAAGTTGTTACCAAATACGAACTAGTTAAATTAATTTCAGATATATATAATCTCAATGTTACTGTAATACCATTTGAATGTGATTTACCTATTGATAGATCATTAACCACAATTTATAATATCAAACAATTTAATATTTCACCGTTAAAAACACAAATTGAAGAACAACGTGATTTTTTTGAAAAAATAAAAAACGTGTAATAGTTAATAATGTCAAAACCTTTTTTAAAATGGGCGGGGGGTAAAACACAAATGTTAACCCATATTCGCGAATATATTCCAACAGAATTAAATAGTGATATAAACACATATGTCGAACCTTTTGTCGGTGGCGGTGCCGTCTTATTTTGGATTTTACGTAATTTCAGTAACGTAAAAAATGTAATTATTAATGATATTAATACTGACTTAACTACAACATATATAATAATACGAGATAATACCAACGAACTTATATCACAATTAAAAATTTTACAAAAAAAATATTTTACATTTTCATTAGACGAACGTAAAAATTATTATTTGGAAATTCGTCAAAAATTTAATGAACGAAATAATAATCCCGTTATACAAAGCGCATATTTTATTTTTCTAAATAAAACCTGTTATAATGGACTTTATAGAGTGAACAAAAAAAACGAGTTTAATGTTCCGTTTGGAAAATATAAAAACCCCAAAATTTGTGATGAAAAAACATTATTAACTAATAGTCAAAATCTTAAAAATGTAATTATATTAAATGATGATTTCGAAAAAACTTTTAACTATATAGAAGGTAAATCGTTTTTTTATTTTGACCCACCATATAGACCACTAAATCAAACATCATCATTTAACACATATACCACTGATGGTTTTGATGATATGTCACAAACTAGACTATCCGGATTTTGTGACAATCTTCATGATGAAAACCATTTGTGGTTATTAAGTAATTCCGATCCCAAAAATTATAATCCGGACGATAATTTTTTTGATGAGCTATATTCAAAATATAGTATTGTGAGAGTCAATGCAAAAAGGTCAATTAATTCCGATGGTTCAAAAAGAGGAAATATTAAAGAACTGTTGATTCGAAATTATTCTTAAAATAATTTTGTTTTTCATATATTTTTTCGTACATTTTATAAATTAAACATTTTATATGAAAAAATGGGCGAATATATTGCCAATAATAGATATAAAAGAAAAACAAAGATCGTTGAAGAAAAAACCAATCAAGATAATAAAATTCATAATGTAACTTGTCCCGTCTGTAAATCAAAAAATAACAAACACATTATAAAAAGAAATAATAATGGTGTATTTGGTCGGGGATTTCGATCGTGGATCATTGATGATTATTTTGTTTGTGAAAATTGTGGAGTAATATTTAAAAAAATTGAAAAATAATGACAATAGATGTAACAGAAAAAAATTTTAATTCCGTGGTGTTAAATTCCTCAAAACCCGTAATGGTTGATTTGTGGGCACCATGGTGTGGTCCTTGTAGAATGATTTCACCAATTCTTGAAGAAATATCTGACGAATATTCAGATGAAATCATTGTTGCCAAATGTAATGTAGATGAAAACCCATCAATCACTTTACAATATAGTATAAGAAATATTCCAGCAGTTTTATTTTTCAAAAATGGTGATGTGATTGATCGAATGATCGGCGCAACAAACAAATCCGGATATGTTAAAAAAATTCAAACAATTACACAATGAAAATAAAAGAAATATTAAATGAATTATTAACATATTATAATGTTAATCGTGGCGTTGGACATACAACACTTATGAAAAAAGGTGTTGATAATTATGATGGTGATAAAATAATAGTTTGTTATAATTATAAACACGCCAATGCTATTGGACTTAATAAAAATGACGTTGTAACAATTCATAATCTTAAAAATTTACGTGGAATAAAATCACCAATCATAATTGATAATGCTGCAATGGTTATAATTTTACAAGATGCAATTAATGAAATTGAAAAACTAGAAAAAGAAATTGAAAAACTAAAAAAAATAAAATAATTATGGCACATATTATTACCGCACCAAATGAAAAACATAATCTTTCGATATATCATTCACAAAAATTATTTCTAGCTGGCGGAATAACAAATTGTCCGGACTGGCAATCTGAATTAATTGAACTTATAAAACATCATGATAATTTAACAATATATAACCCAAGAAGAAAAAATTTCCCAATTCACAATCCTAACGCCTGTGAAGAACAAATTGTCTGGGAATATCGTCATCTTACAACTGCAGATATAATAACATTTTGGTTTTCTAGAGGAAGCCCAAACCCAATTGTTCTATATGAACTTGGTAGATATGGACTATCCAATTATGATAAACGAATTATTATTGGAATTGATCCTGAATATGAACGAAAAAGAGATGTGGAAATACAAACAAGTTTATCAAGAAAAAGTACACCCATTGTTTATTCTCTCGAAGAACTTGCAGATGTGATAGACGAATATTTGAAATGGTAATATTATCTAATTTATAAATATTTATTCTCTAAATAGTTATATATTGATAATAATGTCTGCCCACTATCAAGTTGGTCACGATAAATAATTTCATAAATCGCAACATTACCCCATCTTTGTAAATTCGGTTTGGCCGCCCATGTAGCACCAAGAAGAACTTCTGTTGAAGTGTAACCACCTAATGTACCGGTATTTTCTACTGGTGTGCCATTATTTAATGAAAGTGTCATTAATGGTATTGTTGGATCGGGTTGTAATATTAGAACACCAACACTGCCAATGGTAAAACCTGTTATTGCAAATCCATAGCCAGATGATGATGCTGCATGAATATTTGGTGATGCGCCTTGTGCCGTAGATCTTTGTGCAACACGAACACCACCAGTCCCACCATATCCAAATAATACATCTGAATTTGTCCAAGTAATTTGTTTAACAACAGCATATATTGTTCCAAAAGTTGTCCAACCAGAAATTGGTACAATCATAGCATCATCAACACCATCAAATGTCACACCACTACCAGGAATGTATATTGGCATATTATCTATTGTACCAGTATCACCAGTTACAGAAATAGGATATAAATTATAACCATTTCCCGAAATGTCGTCCCACTGGGCAACATTATTACCAGTGAGCGTTAGACCCGTGCTCGAATCATACCAAGCTTTCGTGTGACCATCAAATAAACTAGCAGGATATAATGGCGTTGACGGTGTGACACTTGGTGTAACATTCGGTGTCGGACTAACCGCGGGTTGTGTAGTTGAATATATTGTTTGTACCTCAGACAACGTTATCGCTCTATTATAAATAAACGCCTCATCTATGTTACCATAAAATGGTATAGAACTTTGTCTATCACCAATCATGAATAAACAACTAGTGTCATATGTAATACCATTTGTCCAAGATGGCGATGTACGAATTAAACTACCATCTAAATATATTTTACCATTTATTCCATCATATGTTCCAATAATTAAATGCCAATTACCATCATGAACTGACGATGTTGAAATGTTTACTGATAAATTTCCATTAGTACCACCTCGAAGACCAAACTCTATTCCTGTATCTGATAAATTTAAATCAAAACCAAATGAGTTTGGTGGTAATGCATAATAATTGGTTATTATACTTTGATAATCATTATATGTTGTTTTTATCCAAGCACCCATACTAATTTGTGCGTGTTGATAAATTCCGGTTGCACCACTTAAATATCCGTTGTTAAATAAATATGATGTACCCATAACACCCGGCTCACCACGAGTTATCGTACCACTTAATATCAAATCATTATTACCCATCGAATCAACAGCATTACCTGTCGTGTCATTTAATCTCCAATGACCAGTTAATCCACTTGTTGGTAAATATGTCATCTGACTTGGTGTAATACTAGGCGTAATACTTGGTGTAGGCTCTGGTATATATCCAGGTGTTGTGTAAACATTCTCCCAATCAACACCTTCTATCCCACTAAATCCTGTTGCCGTGAGCTCGTGATCAATACAATACGCACCCTCTCTAATTACATGCCTATACCCAACTACACCATTGTCAATATTAATAATGATATTGTCTTCGTCTGGATAAAGTTGTACCAAATCAAGCTCCCAAGTCAAACCACCGTCAATAGATTTGTCAATTACATACATGTTATCGCGAATACCTTTACGATAAATTATGTTACCCGATGTTAATGTTGTCCATTGCGAACCCGCACTCGGAGTTATTGACGGCGTTATACTAATCGATATACTCGGCGTTATACTTGGCGTTCTACTAATTGATAAACTAGGTGTTCTAGTCGGTGTCCTACTTATTGAAATACTTGGCGTTATACTAGGAGTTCTACTAATCGATATACTCGGTGTTATACTAATACTAGGCGTTCTACTAATCGATATACTAGGCGTTCTACTTGGCGTCCTGGTAACTGATATACTAGGCGTTTGCGAAACACCCGGAGTATTAGATATACTTGGTGTTATACTTGGCGTCCTACTAATCGATATACTTGGCGTTATACTAATACTAGGCGTTCTACTAATTGATATACTCGGTGTTATACTTGGCGTTCTACTAATTGATATACTCGGAGTGGTAGTCGGAGTTCTACTGGGCGTGGCAGTTGGCGTTTTTGTTGGCGTTGGCGTAATATCACCCCAATTTGTGTTATATGTCGTCGGAAAACCACTGAGACTTAACCACGATTCAGCTTCACTAATAGTACTAAAAGGCGAAACATTATACTCACGCGCAAGTGTGTTAACCAAGTTAAGAAATGATTCATCAGAAAAATCATTAGTTCTTATAAAACCCAATCCTGGGTGTCTACCAAATTTGGTCGGACGTAAATGTAACGGATCTGGTTTACATATTATATATCCCAATTCTTCATCCGGGCCCATCCACCAATTTACACCACCAATATCGGATGAATAATCCATAGAATCAATACCAATGGCAATGTCACCAATTTGTATTGTACCATTTATTGTATTTCCCGTATTAAACGCGAACGGTCTAGATCTAGCCATTTAATGTTTTTTTATAAATATCTTATACTAAATTATTATATATTATAAATACTATTCATTTTATTGTTTATCAAAAATTTCATACGTAATATAAATGTAATCGGTCTCATGATATATCTTGCGACGCTTTAACCAATCATCAATGTTACGCAAATTCTTAAATTGCATACCCCATATATAATCATACCCCGATATGGTACGAGGATATTCAATTAATCGCTTACCAATACCCATATTCTTGTATTCGGGAAAAACACCAAGAGCAATACCCTCTAACCCCCGCAATCTTCTAAATCGTCTATAATCCTTTCCACCTTTGGGTATGTTACGAGAACGTAATAAATAAAAACCAGCTAATTTACCATTAACATCTATACATACAGATAAATTTAAATCGTATCCGGCAATCTCATCTAATATTTCTTCATTGGATAAACCAGTCCGGGAAAATACATCGGCAAGCCTATCCGAAATAACCATTATATCAGATTTTGTCAGTTTTCTTATTATAATATCATTAACCGATTCTTTATTTTTACCAATTATTTCAAAATAGAAAAAATCACGTATACGCCATATCTTATCCAATTCATCTTCTGTATATGTTATCGGACCCAACCAAGGATCATTGATGTGGTATTTCTTTTCATCATACCCGTCTATGACAATCCAATGTGGAATATTATGTGTTATAGTTCTGACTATCGCAATATTACCCCTGTCAATCGTGTTCTTTATGGATTGAAATGGATCAACCTCATTTATGTGCTCAATGTATTTTATACCTAATTTGTCTAACCCAATTTTCATCCGATCCGGTGGTGTACCAACTACCCAATCTGTCCCACAAGCCTTACATATATCATCTATTTTACCAATATCCCCAACCAAAAAATCACCAACCATCTTTATACAGGTCGGACCACACGAATTACCCGTGGGCTGATATATGTGATTTATTTGCTCATTGAGATTTCTTATTCTATGGATCTCCTCAAATAAGGTTAATTTATTCATTGTTTTTTATATAATATTATAAATACCTTAAATTTCTGGATTTTTTTCTGGAAATTTTTTTTTCGAAAATGGGGCGCTCGACAGTTTTGACTTTTCTGGTAAAATTTTCTGGAAAAATTTCGCTCGGATCATTGTCCCCCCTTTAAGTGACTGATTTTCACTTATATAGAGGGGGGATACAGGAGAGGGGGGGGGTGGGGGGGGTTGCCACTTGAGTTGTCCCCGACCGTGGAGGTGGTGGGGGTTATCAGAAAAAGAATTATAAATAGTAGTAAAAATATTTGGATATTAAATTTATTTGACATATCTTTGACACAATGTTTAACCATAAAAATTACAATTATGAGAACTATTGACATTATTGACGGAATTGAAAGAATTAGTGTCACACCCGAAGAATTAACAGAAGTTTTGATTAATACCAAGGGTGGTACTTTTGGTTATCTCCACATGGTTACAGTACCTAAGATGAGGAAAAAAAATAATCCCTATTTTGACCGTATTTCTAAGGTCACTAAGGGTAATGTGTACATCGGTGGTAACTATCAGAAGAGAGTTATCAACGAAACCGAAAATCCTGAATTTGTACCTCAAAAAAACAATGTCGGTGACTATGTGTCAGAGTGTGTCCGATACAACGAAAAAATGGGAAAATCATACATGACCTATGAATGGTTTGACGAGGTAAAACCGAAGTCAATATATATGTTGGACGAAACTGACGAGGTTGAAAAAACCCTTTTTGAAGAGTTCATGAATACCTATATTCCCAACAAATACGGGGTAAATTTCCAATCTGTGACCATTTCTAACATTCGTGAACTCCACATCAACAAAGTACATTACATCGTGGAAAACGTCTAAAAAGTGGGTTAAATCGGATATTCGGAAAAGAGAACAATTAGTTCTCTTTTTTTTTGTATTAACTTATCAAGAGTTCAATGAGTGGGTCCCAAACAACTCAAGTGTCAAAATATCAAAAGGAATAAAGGTAGGAGGGATAGAAATCCCAGACAAGTCAAGTGGCAAATTGCCACATGAGTTTGTCCCGGACGACGGTCGTTGGATGGGTTATCTTTTTAAAAAAATGGTCAAAAAAAGATTGATGTATATTTGGTAGTTTGGAATATTATACATATATTTGTTGTAATATGTTTAACTTAATACATTGAATTATGGAAATGACGAGAGAACAAATGACCGAGGTGTTACGTGATGAACTGAGAATGATGGTTAACTCACGTATTGAGGAAGTGGTTGATGACGTTTTAACCAACGAGGTTCGTGATGAAGTTATTGACAGGGTGTCAACCGATGTTGATGATGACTTCATTGATTTGATTTACGAAAAGTGGGGTAGTGTCACTGAAACCAGTGAAAAGTACGAAGAAATAAAGTTTTTATTCATTGACAATATTGTTGAATCACTTATGAAAAAGTTTGAGGAATAGGTGTAGTAAAAACATCTATTAGGTCCCGACATCATATTACTAAATCCAGGTAAAAATTCAGATGGTGTCGGGATTTTTGTTTTTTGTTGTACAGAAAATACTTGTGACCTGGATTAGGATCTTGACGTTAAAACTCAAGTGGCAAAAGAGATAAAGGAAATCAGGATCTTGACGTTAAAACTCATGTGGCAATATCCGTATTACATTAATTAATATTTGTATTACTTGCCGCATGAGTTTGCTTCAGATCACGGAAAAGGATTTTCTTCAACAAAAGAAATATTGGGGGATTTTTATTGTGTGTAAAGTGCGTGGGACTCTGGTGTTTAAACTCAAGTGGCAAATATACATATCACATTATTTATATCATTTGCCACATGACTTTGTGCCGGGCCACACACACAGTGTCTATCATAATGAAAATAATTGTTAAAAAATTTGGTTTTCACATAAAATGTTTTTATCTTTACACCGTAAACCAATAAATAAAAATGAAATGAATACACCAGGAGAAGTTTTGAATTACAAGAAAGCGATGTGTAGGGAAATTTATATCCCAGATCTGATGTCGTTATTGAGGTCGTCAGGACCCATTTTCATGTCGTGGGGAGCACGTGATTTTACCGTTGACAACAAAAATTCCCCGAAGGTATTTCGCATGAGAGTTTCGGGTCATCACCACAAAGGATTTGTTTATATCTTTTTGAATGGTATGGACTTGTTTGATGTGTATCTCACCACGAGTAAAAACATCATCAAAGAGCGGACAGAGGAAGAGGGGTTATATTTTGACCAACTTGTTGAGTGGATTGACGACAGAATCGAAAAGATCAGTAGTTATTCAATATGAGGTTAAACATCAAGTAGTACGGGGTGGACTATCAAGTCCACCTTTTTTTTGCGTTTTTTCCATCAAGAATGCTCGGAAATTCACTAGAACTCAAGTGGCAATGTCCGTATTACATTAATTCATGTTTGTATTACTTGCCACATGATTTTTTACCAGGTCACAGCATTTATCATCTTGAAAAAAACTTTTAAAAAATTTGGTATATTCAAAAATTGTGTTTATATTTGTATCATGAAAATATCAAATAGGATGACTGGTAAGGATTATAAGAAAGCAATTATGGATTTACGTGCGAAGGAAAAGGCTCTGGATGTTCGTATTACAGAAAGGTTGCTTGAGTTGTCCACCATTTATCCTGATGCGATAATTAGTAATGTTAAAGAGGATGGTGTGAAAGCAAAGTGTCTTACTCCGTATTACGTAAGTAATCTTCCGATTGAAACAAGGATTGAATATATTGACAAAATAGAAACGTCAATGAACAAACACGAACAAATGAAGTTAGAAATTTCTTAGTCTTTTTTCCATTTTTAGTAGTTTTAGGTTAAACAATTCTCTCACCCCCACTAACCGTGGGGGTTTTTTTGTGCTCTTTTCCAGAAATCCTGGCGCGCAAATCGCACAAGTCATGTGGCAATATATATTACTTGCCACATGAGTTTGCATCAGACTCTGAAGACATTCATTGGGTACTTGGTTCAAGTAGTGAAGAGCCGTATTACATTAATTCATGTTTGTATTACTTGCCACATGAGTTTGCGTTAGACTCTGAAGTCGTCGTACTTGGTTGTGTGAAAAAAATAATTGTGAAAATATTTGGTATTGTCATAAAAAGTTTTTATCTTTACATCAGTTAAACCAATAAACACGAAAGATATGGATACGATTGAGACAAAAGTAATTGGGGGATATCAGATTGACATATTTTCTGATGATGATCCGGTTGATCCACGTATGAACGACAATTTGGGAACTATGGTATGTTTTCATATCCGTTACAATCTTGGAGACAAGCACGATTTTGATAAAGAAGAAATGATGAAAATTGTGAAGTCACCAAAAAATATTGTTCTCCCATTATATCTTTATGATCATAGTGGGATAACAATGAACACAACTGGTTTCAGTTGTTCCTGGGATTCTGGTTTGGTTGGGTGGATATTTGTTGAAAAATCTAAGATACGTTCAGAATTTGGTTGGAAACGAATCACTCAAAAGCGTGAAAAAGAGATACGTAAGTATTTGGAAGACGAGGTTAAAGAATATGATCAATATCTTACTGGTGATGTTTACGGTTACCGTATTACAAACAGCATAACAGAAGAAGAAATTGATTCTTCTTGGGGTCATTATGGTGTAAATAACTGTATAAAGGAAGCTGAATCAGTTGTGAACCAATTTATCACGGAGGACGAAAGTAAACCTTAATTTTTAATGATTTTAAGGTGATAGCCCCGGCAGAAATGTCGGGGTTTTTTTATAAAAAAAGGTTTGTGGGGGACAGTGCCCCAAAAACTCAAGTGGCAATATGTATTACTTGCCACATGAGTTTGCTTCAGATCGTCTTCAGATCACGAGGAATTTTCAAATAAAAAAATAACCGTTATAAAATTTGGTTTTCTCATAAAAAGTTCTTATCTTTACAGTTTAAATAATAATAAAATGGGTATATTTACAAAAAGACAGGCGATTATTCCTATACCAATAACACCAACAGAAGCCGAGTTACAGAAAATAATAAAGGAATATTATTCTCGTCAAAATAAGAAAAAGAAAAAATGGAAAGACTTGATTAAATTGTGAAAACAATAGATTACATAAAAGCGGTTAGAAGAGGAAGTCGTGACGCTGAATTATCCTTTGAGAATGGTTGGAAATCTGTTAACAAAATTTTCAAATCAAAAAAGACATATTCTCGCAAGAAAAAACATCCCAAAAAATTTGGATTTTAAATAAAAAGTTTTTATCTTTACACCATAACCAAAACACAAATAGATATGGAGTACAGAATTTTAACTTCGGGTTCGCCAAGTGGTCTGTCAACAAAAGTGGGTGAATTTATTAAGGATGGTTGGAGACCCGTAGGTGGTCATCAAGTAATTGAAATTCACAGACAAAACAGATATAGTGGGTCACAACACATGGACACACGAATCAAAGTCGAATATTCTCAGACAATGATAAAAGATAATTGATTAGTTTTTCTTCCTAACATTTTTGACCCTGATGTTGTACACATCGGGGTTTTTTTATTTCGAAAAAGATTAATGAGGAGGATGAGTCTGGAACAACTCAAGTGGCTAATCGTCTTTTTTAAAAATAAAATTGAGTAATACGATCAGTGAGGACACACCAATTAGTACCCCCATAATTATTGGGTAAAAAAAGGTTAAGATTATAACCACCAAAAAATATATTAACAGAATAACCGACCCCTTTGTCTTCATTAGAAAATTCTTATATATATATTTATTTTTAATAAATATATATATAAGCTAACAGCAACAACTCAAGTGGCAAATTGCCACATGACTTTTTTCCCGGCCACAGCTTCTATCTTCGTGAAAATAAATCAAAAATAGCTGTAAAAAAATTTGTTATTCTCATAAAAAGTTTTTATCTTTACACCATAAACCAAAAAAATAAAAGTTATGGCTATTTTTATGAATATTTTCAAAAAAATCAAAACGTTTCTCAGACCTTATAAATGGGAAACTATCTGGTCGGGAACTGCAACCGGTCAGTTTCGGATTCGAGGTGAAAAATTTAAGAGCAATAGCGTTGTATGTGTTGTCAAATATGACAGAAATAAACACAAATACGCTTCGTATGCTACAGATGGTGTCAGTAAATATGATATTGATATTAACTGGCTTGCCACTCATAGTCCGGAACTTTGCAAGATATTGCAAAAAAATGGGATAGTAATCTGATGAAGAAAAGAAATTAAAGTCATTAGAATAAAAACCACTTAATGAACACATTAGTAATACACCCGGATAACAGATCAACGGACTTTCTCAAAGTTATTTATGAGGGAAAAGATTATACCGTATTACAAAATCGTGAACAAATCAATCGAAAATTGTTAACTCTTAATCTGATCAAAAATCACGATCGAATTATAATGATGGGTCATGGTGGTCCTTATGGTCTGGTTGGTCATAGCTCGTTGTTTATGAATCCATATATCATTAAGGAGCTGAGGAAAAAAGAGTGTGTGTGTATATGGTGTCATGCTAATATATATGTTGAACGGGAAGGTCTGAGAGGGTTTTACACGGGTATGTTCATTTCGGAAATGTGTGAGGCCAATTTTTATGGTATTTGGTCAACACAGGAACGTATTACGTATTCAAACAATCTTTTCTCTGGATTGATGAGGGATATGATTGACAACCCTAATATTCTGACAGAAATCAAACAGTTGTATATTGGTGATTGCCCGGTCATCGTATATAATAACGAACGACTGTATTACAAACCGGATAACGCCAAAACCAGAAGAGAAGTTTTTGGAATATTATAATGTGGTTTCGTATGACAATTAAAAGGGCTGGTATTACCAGCCCTTTTTTTTTACCCAAGGCCAAGTATGTCTTCGATTCCGGAACTCATGTGGCAATTTCGTATGACATAGCCACTTGAGTTTCATCCAGGAAGATTCACCAAGAGTGTGTTAAAAAAAAAATTGATACAAAAATAAAAATTATTGTTATTTTATTTGGAAAGTTAAAAAAGATGTTATATCTTTACACCATAATCAAAACATAAAAAATATGGAAAATATAACACGTGATCTTGAAAAAGCCAGACACATGAAACAGACCGGGTTAGACTGGAAAGTAACAAAAGAGCCGATTCAGACGGTATCTGGTATTGAAATTCCTGACAGAATAGCCCTTGTCCGGGAAGACACACATGACGTGCTGGGAATTCACACCACCAATTATGTACCATACCAGAATGAAGAACTTCTGGAATTGTTATATAAAATTTCGAAACAGACCGGAATGGAACTTCATACCGGTGGATATTTCGGAAATGGTGAAAAAGTCTGGTTCCAGTTGAAATCGAATGATCTGGATGTTGGAAATGACCTCATCAAAGGTTATGTTTCGGGATTCAATTCATTTGATGGTCGTTCATCACTTGCATTTGGAAACGCCATGCTTACAGTCAGTTGTATGAACAGTTTCTGGTTGGGTTATAAGCAGGTTGAAAGCCGTATCCGTCACACCTCACAAATGAAACCGAGGATTGATGAGATTCTGAAAAGAATGGATATTCTTCTGATTGAAGAACAGACCATGTTCCAGAACATTCAGAGAATGGGAAACACAAAATTGACGCCCGAAATACAAGACCTCATCACTCGCAAGCTTTTCAGTATTGACAAAGAAGAACGGCTTGACAGTCCTAATATCTCCACCAACAAGAAAAATAAAATCTTGAGATTCAACTATGAGTTGGATATTGAGAAGCAGGGGAAGGGTGACAGTCTCTGGGCGTTATTTTCTGGTATGACAAGATATACCACACATGCGATGAAGCGTGGTGATAATTCCGAATCAAAAATGTTTGGGAGAACTGGTGCAATCGAACGTGAAATCTACAGCGATCTTGTTGAGATGATACAGTAATTCTTTGTGTTCATTTTATTGATATTTTTTGGTTTGGGGCTCCGTATTGTACGGAGCCTTTTTTTTGCGCACTTCCAGAGTCCTGAGCGCAAAACACACAACTCATGTGGCAAATTCGTATGACAAGCCACTTGAGTTTCTGGATCTGGAGTCTTCAAAAAAAAAAGATTAAAAATATTTGTTAAATTATTTGGAAATCTCATAAAATGTTTTTATCTTTACAACGTAATCAAACCAAAAAAGATATGAAAGTAAATGATGCTGAAGAAAAGTTCCTGGCAAAAGTTAAAATTTAATGATGATAAGTTTTCCCACATACATAATACACATACTTCCAGAATTTAAATTGTTGGAAGAAATATCAGACTTAATTTTAAAAGTTCTGATGAGTCAAAAAGAATTGTGGGTGGGGAAAGTCAGTACGGTCAAATCAAACTTGTTTATTCGAATAAAGCAACAAAGCCTAAACAATCCGAACTGTCCTATAAGAGCACCCACTCCACTAAAAATATAATATAATAAGAATACCAGTTTAAAATTTATAATTAGATGACACATTTTTGACCCCTGGCCCGTATTAAAGCGATGCTGGGGGTCTTTTTTTGTGGGTAAAGGATATAGACAGCCAAATACCACAAATCATGTGGCAATTTGCCGCCTGATTTTTTCCCGGCCACAGCTTCTATCTTCGTGAAAATAAATTGAAAATAATCATTAAATTATTTGGAAAATTCATAAAATGTTTTTATCTTTACATTATAATTAAAAGCAAGAAAATTATATCATTTGGAATAATATGAAAAAATTAAAAAAACTTGAACCTTATACGCCGGAATGGAATAAACTTGCCAACATTGTTGCGAGAAATTTCGCTCCACCAATTAGACCCTGTCGTGAGTGTGGATATCCAGTAGTTGATGGTTATTGTTGTGGTCGTTGTGGCAGTACAAGACCATAATTCCTGAAAAATAAAATTTTAATATAAACACAATTAATAATTAAGAGTATGGGACAATATTACAAAGCATCGTCGCTCGATAAAAAAGAGCATGTTTTTTCCCACGATTATGATAATGGGTTAAAACTCATGGAACATTCCTGGGTTGGAAATCATTACGTAATGGCTGTTGAAAGCCTAATTGCTGAAGGTGGTGCGTGGTATGGAGATCGAATTGTGTGGGCTGGTGATTATGCCGATCCCGAACAACCAAAAGTACTAGATCCAGATCCGAACTATCTTGGTCGTGAGATGAATCTCTATGATATGGTTAGTGATAATAAGGTTACGCCTGAAATACCTGATCAGGAATTTGAATATTTGGTAAATCTGGACACCAAAGAATTTGTGACAATTTCCAAAACACCAATTTCTGACACATACACCGACGAAAACACAGGTGAAGTGTTTTATTATAAAATACATCCCCTCCCACTTCTTACTTGTGAAGGTAACGGACGCGGAGGTGGTGATTTTAATGGTGATAGTCCACTCGTTGGCAAATGGGCACGTCAAAGGGTAATCGCCACAAACACGAAACCTAATGATTGTACAGAGCTGATATTTGATTTAATCGAATAATGTTTTCGATATAACACCCGAACAGGGGGTGATCGAAAGATCGCCCCCTTTTTTTTTGCGCGCTTTTC
>Ga0208940_1000124_pt1 | contig 100559 bp, 79 predicted proteins | sample AD_JPNNA6_MetaG_FD_184445 | JGI IMG/M metagenome (GOLD analysis project Ga0208940, IMG submission 184445) | Active sludge microbial communities of municipal wastewater-treating anaerobic digesters from Japan - AD_JPNNA6_MetaG (SPAdes) (version 2) | ecosystem: Engineered > Bioreactor > Anaerobic... | reverse complement strand
GTAAGAGAATCAAAAGAAAACAATACTTATGAAATATATTTTTGCAATCAATTAATAAGAACTATAACTTTATAAAAATGTATACCATGTCTATAGCCCCTTGTATACCAAGTCTATTGTCCATACACTCCCCAAATGGGGAGGAGCAGCAAGGTATAACAGAATAAGTCCCCCATTTGGGGGATTTAGGGGGCAAATAAAAGTTGGCGGATATAGGGGGCAAATTAAAGCAGGGAACTTGACAGTTAATTTCAAATAACCCTGTAACTTTATACAAGTATAATTATTATGAATCTTAAACTATTAATAATAAGTACATTATATAATCAGTATCTAAAACAGTATTATACAAAAAACCGGATTGTTAAAAACTTTTCATTTCAGGAACAATATAATCATCTGCTCGATGATACATCGGAACCGGTTGCATCATATACTAAGACGTTCAATAAACTGGGAATCGGGACTTACTGTATAATCCCGAATGCATGGATCCTGCAGAAGCAATGGACTAAAGAAAACAAAGTAAAATATGCAAATTCAGATTCTCTTATAAAAGAGCAGATAAACAGAATTCGTCCCGATGTGCTATGGTTGGAATGCCCCGGACTGACCGAAAAAAAATGGATAGAAAATATCCGGAAATCAATACCGGAAATTAAGCTAATAATTGCTTATCATTGCGCTCCATTAAACTCAAAGATTATTGAGAATTTCAAAAATCTCGATTTCGTCTTGACATGTACACCAGGACTAAAAGAATACTTCGAAAAGAATAACATCAAGTCCTACCTTGTTTATCATGCTTTTAATCCTGAATACCTCGAAAAAATTGGAACCACACAAAAAAAGAAGATTAATAATCTGGTATTTTCAGGTTCTCTTTTCCTGGGAGGAAACTATCATAACTACAGGCTGAAACTTATCGAAAGATTATTGGAAGAAAACATTGACATTAAAATATATGGAAATCTGGATAACTCATATAAATTAATAGCCAAACGTTTTTTTTACAATATTTATCGGATATTGATATGGTTGCACCTTGATAAGAGCCTCGGGAAAATTCCTTTTTTCAAGAATTATAAAGATTTTGGATTAAGTGAAATTCCGCGATATTCCCCAAAACTTAAAAGAACTCTTTATCCTCCGGTCTTTGGCAAAGAAATGCTGCAGGTTTTGAGAGATTCTAAAATTACCCTGAATGTTCATGGCGAAATTGCAGGTAATTTTGCCGGAAATATGAGGCTGTTTGAAGCAACCGGCGTCGGGAGTTGTCTTCTTACCGATAATAAAGCCAATATGAATGAACTGTTTAGATCTGGAAAGGAAGTTGTAACTTACGACAATATTGATGATTGTATAGAAAAAGCTAAATGGCTACTCGAAAATGATACCGAGAGAGAAAAAATTGCAAAAGCCGGACAAAAAAGAACTTTAGAAACTCACACTACAGAAGCAAGATGCAGGTTAATTATTGATATATTGGAAAAGGAATTACAAAGAAAATAACAAAATGGCATATTTGATTGATTTAAAAACATTTATAGACAATAGAGGCAATCTCACAGTGATAGAAGATGTTTTGCCTTTCAAAATAAGGAGAATATTTTATATTTATAATGTAGATAACTCTGTAAGAGGCGGTCACAGGCACCATAAGACTGTTCAGGCTGCTATATGCATTAAAGGTGAATGTAAAGTCTTCAATAATGACGGAGTGAAGAAACAGGAGTTTCATCTCGATAAACCTTCATTGTGTCTTGTTCTTGAACCTCGTGACTGGCATAAAATGTACGATTTTTCTCCTGATGCCATCTTAATGGTTATTGCATCGGAGAAATTCGATGAAAAAGATTATATTTTTCAGGAATACCCTGAAAAATAAATTGTTCGTGAATAAATGAACGAAGATTCCGAAAATAAATATATCTGCACTTATTTCGATAAGAACTTTTTACCCAGAGGCTTAGCTCTGTATAAATCAATAGGCCGGTTTCATAATTCTTTTATCTTTTATGTTCTTGCGCTGGATAATGAGACTTATGATTATCTGCAAAGTCTTGAATATGAAAATCTTGTTATAATATCGCCTTCATCATATAATTCTTACTTCAATATATCTCCCGACCGTTACAGCGACAAAAAACAGTATTACTTCTCTGCAACGCCAAATTTATGTTTGTATATAATGCAGAATTATCCTGAGGTTAATTTATTGCTTTACCTGGATGCAGACGTATATGTTTTCAACTCTCTCGATTGTCTTTATGATGAAATGGGAGAGGCATCAATTGCAATCTGTTCGCACAGGTTTCATCCTCTGTTTAAACTTTTATCGAAGAATTATGGCCATTATAATGTAGGTGTTAATATTTTCCGCAGGTCGGAAGAGGGAATAAAATGTTTGAACGACTGGAAAAATGATTGCGATAGCTGGTACCCGGGGAAACCTGATTATCCCTTCAAAATTTTCTACGATCAGATTTTCCTTGATGGATGGACTGATCGATACAATGAAATTAAGGTTATTGAGAATATTGGTGTGGATGTCGCTCCATGGAATATAGTAAATTATAGATTTACAATAAGAAATGGAAGCTATTTTGTAAATGGTAAACCTTTGATTATTTATCATTTTTCCTCCTTAAAGAAGATATCGGAAAATGTATGGAATGGAAATACTATTTATTATTTCTGTTCAATAAAGGGAGTTCTCCGGAATATTTACAGGGATTATATAAAAGAAATAGAATCTTTTAACCTCGATAATACAAAATTTATCAGCATAACTCATAATGACAGCCGAATAAAGAAAGCATATCATTATATTATGAGTTTTATAATGAATGAAAATATTGTGGTTTAAATAGTGTAGAGGCGGACTGTAAAGCTGCGAAATTTGCGGTTAAAATGTTTTTTATTTTTTACCATGGAGTTCACGGGTTGGCACGGAGGAAATCCGTGTTAACAGGTGCTTCCCGTGGTGAATTGAATTATTTCCGGATAGAACACCGATGACACGGATTCGACAGATTCTCACGGATCAGCGTACATCCGTAAAATCCGCGTTATCCGCGTGCCATTAATAAATATAAGAATCTCTTATATTCCCGCAATTCAATCATTCAATCATTCAATCATTCAATCATCCAATCATCACATCATCAATTATTCATTATCCATTATCCATTATCCATTATCCATTATCCATTATCCATTATCCATTATCCATTATCCATTATCCATTATCCATTATCCATCTCCTTTTCTCTCATATTAAACCACGCGGTTTGTGTCAGAATTTTTAAACAGGCCGTGCCTACGGCACTCAATATGATATGGGAATAACATCTCTACTACAAACAGTGCGCTCCTATGGAGTTCAGGAAGAACAACATTTTATAACTGTGTTCCTTTAAAACTACGTGACAAATTACTGTTTTAATATTATTCAGGAATACAGCGTTATAGCTTCTATAGATTTAAAGCTGCGTAGCAGCGGTCTGTTTGTAGCTAAGAATGCACATTTAAATTTGAGAGCCGCGTAGCGGCGGACTGTAAAGCTGCGAAATTTGCGGTTAAAATGTTTTTATTTTTTACCACGGAGTTCACGGATTGGCACGGGGAAAATCCGTGTTAACCCGTACTTCCCGTGGTGAATTAAATTATTTCCGGATAGAACACCGATGACACGGATTCGACAGATTCTCACGGATCAGCGTAAATCCGTAAAAATCCGCGTTATCCGCGTGCCATTAATAAATATAAGAATCTTTTATATTACCGCAATTCAATCATTCAATCATTCAATCATCCAATCATCCAATCATCCAATCATCCAATCATCCATTATCCATCTCCTTTTCTCTCATATTAAACAACGCGGTTTGTGTCAGAATTTTTAAACAGGCCGTGCCTACGGCACTCAATAAAAATGGGGATAACGTATATCTACATTAAAAATCAGGAAGAGAAAAATTAAGGATGAAAATTTCGATAATAACAGTTTGTCATAACAGTGTTAAAACGATAAGGGATACAATCGAATCTGTTCTTAAACAGACTTATCGTGATATCGAATATATTATAATTGACGGTAATTCATGCGATGGTACCGTCGAACTGGTAAATTCATATTCGGACAGAATCGATAAATTTATTTCTGAGCCTGATTCCGGAATGTACAATGCATTGAACAAAGGTATAAAACTTGCTTCAGGGGATGTTATAGGAATTCTCAATTCAGATGATTTTTTATATAATGAACATGTAATCCGTAGAATTGCTGATGAATTCGACAGATATGGAACCGATTCCGTTATCGGCGATGTTATTTTTGTCAGGCCTGATAATTTTGATAAAATTGTCAGATATTATTCATCAGCAGGCTTTACCCCCGAAAAATTTAAATATGGTATAATGCCGGCACATCCAGCTTTTTACGTTAAGAGAAAATGCTATGAAAAATATGGATTGTATAAAGAGGATTACAGGATTGGTTCAGACTTTGATCTATTGCTCCGTTTCCTGTTGATTCATAAAATCACGTACAGATATTTAGAATTGCCGTTTGTTACAATGAGAACCGGCGGTAAGAGCAACAAATCTTTTTTCAGTAATATTATTATTAACAAGGAGATTGCCAGAGCATGCAGGGAAAACGGGGTGAAAACAAACTATTTTAAAATCTATTCAAAATATTTTTATAAGGTATTTGAGTTTTTCGGAAATAAATAAAAATATAGTCTTATAGTAATTTTTATGCCTCGAATTCTGATTATCGGTAAAAGCAGTTTCATTGGAACAAACTTCAAAAGGTTTTCGTCTTACAAATACTATATTGATGAAATATCCTTGATTGAAAATAAACCTGAGGCAATAGACTTCAGTAAATATGATGTTGTATTACATCTTGCAGCAATTGTTCATCAGTCGAAAAGAATGCCAGAAAATCAGTATTTTGAAATAAACAGGGATTTGTGTTTGAAAGTTGCTGAACTTGCTGCAAAAGCAGGAGTGAAGCAGTTCGTTTTCTTAAGCACGCTTAAAGTTTATGGTTCGTCTGACAGCAAACCGATACTCAGGGATGAAACTGATGAATGTAAGCCGGCAGATGCATACGGTAAAAGTAAATATGAAGCTGAGATCGGACTAAGAAAACTGGAAAACAAAGATTTCACCGTATCGGTTCTTCGTTGCCCTGTGGTCTATGGTGATGGAGTAAAAGGGAATATAAAAAAACTTCTCCGGCTGATTGAATGTTGCCCAATCCTGCCTTTTGGTAAAATCAACAATAGAAGAAACTTTATTTATACGGAGAATCTTGTTGGATTTATTGACCGGATAATCGAGTTGAAAGCATCGGGTACGTTTGTTGTTAAAGATGAAGGAGCTCTCTCTACTACTGAACTTGTTTATCACCTTGCAAAAAACTTCGGAAAAAAAATAATTATGTTCAAGCTGCCGGGAATCTTTCTCAGGATTATTGATTATTTTGCTCCGAATTACGTAGAAAGTCTTTTTTATTCTATGAATTTTAACAATGAAAAAACAAAAGAAGCGCTTGGTTATACTCCCGAAATCACATCTAAAGAAGGAATACGAAGAATGATAGAAGATTATAAAGAAAAAAATAGGAATTGAGCTAAAAATTTCTATTATGATAGAATACGAAAATCTTTTTAAAGCCAACCAGCCATTTATTAAAGAATATACTCGGGCGTTCGAAGAGGTAGTTAATTCAGGATGGTTCGTTCTGGGCAATAATGTTAGCGAGTTCGAAAAAGAATTTGCTGCATACAATAATGCTCAGTATTGCGTTGGCGTGGCATCAGGCCTCGATGCTTTGACTATTTCTCTTCATACTCTGGACCTTCCAAAGGGTTCTGAAATTATTGTACCCTCGAATACTTATATCGCTACCATTCTATCAATTCTACACAGCGGGCATAAACCAGTACTGGCCGAGCCTGATATTTTGACATACAACATAGATCCCGGCAAGATTGAAGAATTGATTACTCCTAATACGAGGGCAGTTATAGTCGTCCATCTGTATGGAAAACCGTGTGATATGGACCCGATAATCGAAATATGCAGGAAAAGGAATCTGTTTCTTATAGAGGATTGTGCACAATCGCATGGAGCTGAGTACAAAGGAAAAAAGACCGGCAACTTTGGAGACCTGGCTGCTTTTAGTTTCTATCCTACTAAAAATCTGGGATGCCTTGGAGACGGAGGAGCTATTGTAACAAATAATGAGAAATACTATAAGAAGATAAGAATGTTACGTAATTATGGTTCCGAAAAGAAGTACTATAATGAGTGCGTAGGCTTCAATTCGAGACTTGATGAAATTCAGGCCTCTTTTCTCAGGATTAAGCTGAAGCATCTCGATAAAATAAATTCTCATAAACGAAAACTTGCAAAAATCTATCTCGAAGGAATACAGAAGAGTTTCATTCTTCCGATATTGCATCCGGATTACTATGATGTTTACCATATATTCAATATCCGCCATCCACGAAGAGATGAACTCAGAAATTATCTTCTTGAAAAAGGAATAAAAACAGAAATTCATTATCCGGTTCCGCCACATCATCAAAAAGCACTGTCGAGTATATTCTTAAATAAGAAATATCCAATTTCCGAAGAAATTCACAGAACTACACTAAGCCTCCCAATTTCATTCTTTCATACTCCGGAAGATATTGAGTATATTGTTAATACAATCAATAATTTTAACTGATGGAATGTTCAAATAATAAGAAGAGAAACCTGGAATATGAAATATTAATACATTTACTTACTAAGAATGATTAGTCCGGATTCAGGCCAGATAAATAAAAGTGTTGATAATCCATACAGAAAATATCTGAATGTAATAAGTCTCGTTTTTCTTTCTGCAGCGCTTTTCCTTATATCATTTAAGAGATCCTGGTCATTATATCCAATAGGAGCATTGATTGCAACAGGATTTTTATGGTGGATACTGGAATTCAAATCTATTTTTAAAGCTTTTATCAACCGGTGGTATTTAGTTCTGCCTCCGGTTATTTTCTTTTTAATGCAATTCGTAAGCGTGATAATTGGTTCAGGCTCATTGAAACTCATTGAAACCAGACTGATGTTTCTGCTCATGCCATTATTCATTTTTCCTTTTTTTTATAAACAGTTGCCTAATTTATATAACAGGATTATAATATTTTCTTTTGTTTCCGGAATTGCAATTATATCATTATATCTTTTTGCCAGAGCTCTTGCCGATTTAATTCCAATGGTCAAGCAACTGGGAATAGAAGAAGTTAAAAAGAGCCAGAGTCACAGGCTTTTTTATTCATACTTGTCAATATTTGAGCATCCTACATATCTTTCGATGAAAGCTTTATGGGCAATGGTACTGATTCTTATTATGAGGCCGGTAAAAAAAGCTTCAAAAATTTTAATTCCTGTATTATTCATAATTTTTTCATCTTTGATTTTTTTCCTTGGGTCGAGAGCAGGCCTTCTGGCATGGTTCATTGTTATTTTAACATTAATTACAGGATTACTCATGCGGATTAAGAAAAACAGGTTGGCGATTTTTATAGCAACTGCGTTTATTTTAATTTCCTTTTTGTTTGCCGTTACAAGAATTAGTAAAGTGAATCGTTTTATAAAATCAACAATTTCAAGCCTGGAGAACATTGAAACAGAGTGGAAAAATCTTGATGTAAGGACAAGAGTCTGGTATTCTGCCTTCCAGCTAATCAAAGAAAAGCCCTTAACAGGATATGGAATGGCAAAGGTTGAGGACAAATTGGATGAAGAATATTTAAAGAATGGTTTTACAACAGAAGCCGAACTGCATTATAATGCACACAATCAGTATATTGAAACACAAATAACATTGGGAATCGCAGGTCTTTTTGTTCTTTTATGGATGTTGTTTACACCTGTCATTCATAAAAAACAGATTAAGTTTCCCCGACTTGCTGTATATTTTGTTCTTATTGTAGTAATTAATTTGTTTTTTGAATCAATGTTTAACAGACAATGGGGTATAATGTTTTTTATGATATTTTATTGTTTTCTGACTTTTCAACCGGCAACGGAACAAAAAGATTATTTCCTAAAAGATCATCAAATGAATATTCCTGAGAATTGAATATTTGAATTAATTTTTAATGTAAAGAAATTATTAGCCGTTAATATACGAAAGGGAGCCTTGCAGCTCCCTTTCTTTTTAATATTTTCTGTATATTTTTTTAAGTCTCTCTCTGTTATCAACGATCAGAATAATGATTATGGCCATACAAAATAGTAATGGAATAAGAACCTTTCCGTAATATAGAGCTCTGTTGACCGGTTTTGCAGGAGGGGTGAAATCATTGAGTACAGTTATGAGGCTTGAATAAATTGTCAGTTGTTTTTCCACATCCTGCCTTCTTGTGTACATATTGAAAATATCGTCGTGTAGAAGCTGGGTTTTGTATTCCTGAAGAAATATCATCTGGCCTCCTTCTTTTGGCATCAGCCTCCGCGATTCTTCGAAATACTTTACTTTTTGCAGGCTGTCGAGCTGCTCGATTTCATAATCAATGCGCGAAAGAAGCGTTCTTTGCTGTTCCAGTCTGAGCTGATTCTGCTGCTGGAAAAGCTGATTCTTTTCAATGAACGATATTATGCCGTTCCTGATCTCTCCAAGTTCCTGAGGAATACTTGTCTTTACTCTGACGACAAATCTATCGGGCATTCGAACATTTATAGTATCTCTTGGGTTATGTGAGTTTTTAAAATCAACATAATCGGGAATATTATCATTTCCCAGATCTATAACCCAGAATGCCTGAATATCTTTAATATATCTTACTTTGCTGCTGTCAACCGAAAGCGCTGAAGCCAGTTCAACCATGTTTCTTTCCTTGCAGAAAGTGTGAAGTTTATTGACGTAGTCAATTATGTCGGCATTTTCGATAACATTACTCCTTAAAGTTATATCGGAATTATAAAGTTTTTCGGAAGAATATTTAAGAAAATATGAACCTGCAACCCCGAGGGCCAGACTAAGTCCGAGCCAGAACCAGTTTTTAATCAAGAAGAAAAAACAATAGAGAAAAGCCCTTCCAAGTGATTTGAATCCTTTGCGTGTTGCCCTGCCCATACGATTAAACAGATCCACAAGGTCTATTTCGTCATCTTTTACAGTTGCCGGTTTTGTTTCTTCAGACATTGAAAAGTAGTTTTTGATATCAATGCTCAAATATACACGAAAAATTATTATGACAAAAAGTCCATGTTAAAATTCGATCTATTTTGGATAACCGATATTGTAAGATCATTTATAATATTCCATAATATTCCCCGATATCTGAAGCAGGGAAATTTCTGCAAGTTTTGCCTGATATTCAACCGACAGAAGTTTTTCCCGGGCGTCGAGGAGGCTTTTTTGAACTTCACGGAAGTCGAGCCCTGAGAGTTCGCCCAGCCTGTATCGCTCCATTGCTATTGAAAGGTTTTCTGCAGCAGTCTCGAGGTTCTGTCTCTCCAGTTTCATTAACATCAAATTATTGCTGTAACCATAATATATTCTCAGGAGATACGCCTTTACCGTTTGCTCTACTTCCGAATATCTCAACTCTTTGTTTTTCATATCAAGAGTTGCGTTTCTTAATTGCCTCTTTACATCAAATCCATCGAAAAGATTAAAGCCGACCGTTAATCCATAATTAAACCCGTCAGTGGTCTGTGATTTATACGATGCCTGAGAGCTTTCACTCAGGGTATAGCTATAACCAGCCGATGCGTCGAGGTAAGGATATCTTTTCGACATTATTATTTTGTAATCATATTCCGAAATGAGCTTATTTTTGGAAGCAATTAGCAAACTTGTATTTGAGGTCAGTGTTTCGGAGAGTAGATTTTCATATATCAGACCGCGATTAACTATAATTGAGCTATCTTCCAGGATAAAACTCATACCAGGATCTTCAACAGCGAGCAATTCGTTAAGACTTATCTGTACCGATCTCACAGTTTCGTATTGTTTCGACAGTTTCGAGCTATCGGAGTTAACGTAAACTCTCGACTGTAATACCTGAAGTTTAGAACCTGCTCCGAGAAGATAACGTTCCTCGTCTATTCTTAGTCTTTCCCTCGATAGTTCCACCGCATAGCTGAGATTATCGGCAAGCCTCAATTGCTGAATATAGTTGTAATATGTCGAAGCGACTTTTGCAATATAGTCTTCTATAGCAGCTTGCGTATTAAGTTCTCCTATTTTTTTCAGTTCTCCAAGTTTCTTGTATGTCATTTTCACGTTGAATCCGTTGAATATTGTCATTCCCAGTGTTGCAGAAGCACTTGCCGAGGCAGATGTTGCTCCTTTTGTAATGTTCGAAGATCCGTCTTTCATGTCCTGGGTAATATCGTTATAAGTGCCGCTGTATCTTCCGCCAAGATTCAGATAAGGAAGATAGCCGGCATTACCCGGCGTGTAATTGTTTGACGAAATACTCTGATTGTTTCTGGAAATCTGAAGAGAGAAATTATTTTCAAGTCCGATTTTCAGGCAGTCGGTCAAACTGTAAATTGTCTGAGCCGTTATACTTTGGAAGCAAATTACGCCTGTTATAAGAAAGTTAATCAGTTTTTTTGTTTGTTTCATTATCAGCTTTTTTTGATTCGGTTGATATGAATGTATATATTGCAGGCACTACGAAGAGGGTCAGGAAAGTTGAAAAAATCATGCCGCCAACAACTGCGGTACCCATCGCAACGCGGCTTTGTGCACCTTCTCCGAGGCCGAGAGCAAGAGGCATAATAGCGAAAATTGTTGCAAGGCTTGTCATAAGTATGGGTCTGAAACGAGCCGCAGCAGAATATTTTATTGCATCGAATTTTGACATACCTGCCCTTTTTCTCTGATTTGCAAATTCAACGAGCAGGATACCATTTTTCGACACAAGTCCGATAAGCATAATGATTCCTATTTCACTGAAAATATTCATAGTTATGTTGAAATACCACATGAATATCAGTGCACCGGTAACTGCAAGGGGGACGGTCATCATCACTATAATAGGGTCTCTGAAACTTTCAAACTGTGCCGCAAGGACGAGGAATATAAGAATCAGAGCAAAGGCGAAAGTAAAGGAAAGGCTCGAGGAGCTTTCCATGAAGTCTTTTGAGTCGCCAGCAAGGGCTGTTCTGAAGGTTTCATCCAGAACTTCGTCTGCAATTTTATCCATTTCGGCAATTCCCTGGCTGATAGTTTTACCTTTTGCTAGGCCGGCCGATATTGTTGCTGAGACGAATCTGTTGTATCTGTAAAGTTGTGGTGGCGCAGTCTCTTCGGTTAATGTCACGAGATTGTCCATCTGTATCATGTCGCCATAATTATTTCTAACGTAAAGTGATTTAAGATCCAGTGGATCATTACGGTCACTTCTGGCAAGGTCTCCAAGTATCTGATATTGTTTCCTATTCATAAAGAAATAGCCGTAACGCTGTCCGCTTAGGGCAAGTTGCAGTGTTTGTCCGATAGTTTGGGTAGAAACACCCAGTATTGTTGCCTTATCACGGTCAATATGAAGCCTTAATTCAGGCTTGGTGAATTTTAGGTTCACATCGGCCATCTGAAAAATTGGATTATCCATAACTTTTGCCATGAATTCAGGCAGAACTTCACGTAGCTTTTCTATATTCATTGCCTGTATAACATATTGTACTGGCTGACTTGTTCTACGACCACCAAACGTTGATTGCTGGACAACTGCTGCTCGTGCTTTGGTTTTATGTCTGAATTCCGCCGACAACATCTCGGCTATTTCCTGTTGTGAGCGTTTTCTCTCTTTTGGTTTTACCAGGTTAATCCTTATGTTTCCCATGCTTCCTCCCATTACGTTCATAGTGTAGCCGCTTCTTTCAGGTACTTTCTGTTCAATAATTTTTGCCAGATCCTCGACATAACTAAGCATAAACTCGTATGTGGCACCTTCAACAGCAGTTGTGTTTACAATAATCTGCGACCTGTCTTCAAGTGGGGCCATCTCTGACGGGATACTCTTGAAAAGAAGGAAGACAAGTCCGAGAGCTACACATATTATTACTATTGCGTAATATCTATTTCTAAGAAAAGTATCGAGCCAACGTTTATAACTGGCATTGAGACTAATAAAGAATTTATCGGTTTTCCGGTAAAACCAGTTTTCAGATTTTTCATGCCTGAGCAATTTTGTTGACACCATTGGTGTGAGAGTTAATGCAAGTAATGCCGATATTGCTACTGTTCCGGCCATCACAATAGCAAATTCCCTGAAAAGTCTTCCTGTTATGCCGGAAAGGAAAACTATTGGAAAGAATACGGAAATCAAAGTAATTGTTGTGGCTATTATTGCAAAAAATATCTCCTTCGACCCTTTGAGCCCGGCTTCAACAGGTGCCATTCCGTTTTCTATTTTTACATAGATGTTTTCCATCACAACAATAGCATCGTCAACTACAATACCTATTGCAAGCACAAGTGCAAGGAGGGTAAGTACATTTATTGAATATCCGGCAATATACATTATGAAAAAGGAACCGATCAGTGAAACTGGTATAACAAGTATTGGGATAAGAGTTGCCCTCCAGTTTCTTAGAAAGAAAAATATAATAAAGACAACGAGCGCAAAAGCTATAAAAATAGTGTCTTCGACTTCTTTAATCGAAGACCTGATATAATCAGTGTTGTCAAATCCTGTTTTGACCTTTATATCTTCGGGTAAATCCTTTTTAATGAACTCAAGTCTGTTCTTTACATTGTCAACAATATCAATATGATTAGAGCCTGGCTGAGGGATTATTTGAACTCCTACCATCGGAACTCCATCCCTTTTAAGAATACTCCGGATATTTTCCGGACCGAGCTCGGCCCTTCCTATATCTCTGAATCTGACTATAAGATCTCCTGATTGTTTGATTATCAAATCATTGAATTCCTTTTGTGTGGTCATAAGTCCAAGGGCTCTTATAGTAAGTTCTATGGTGTTTCCCTCAATGCTTCCTGCCGGTAATTCGACATTTTCTCTTGAAACGGCATTTCTCACATCCATCGGAGTAATCTGATAACCGGCAAGTTTTACCGGATCGAGATAAAGTCGCATCGCATATCTTTTTTCACCCATGATTTGTACAGCGCTTACCCCGGAAATAGTTTGAAGCTGTTCCTTGAATGTAAGATCAGCATATTCACTGAGCTCCAGAAGAGAACGCTTGTCGCTTTCTATCGTTAGCATTATGATCGGGCTCGCATCGGCATCAGCTTTAGTAACAATGGGAGGATCACAGTCGCGAGGAAGATACCTCATTGCCTGTGATACTTTATCGCGAACATCATTTGCAGCGGTTTCGAGATCTACCGAAAGTTCAAACTCAACGGTTATCCTGCTGTTTCCCTGACGGCTTACACTTGTAATTGTTCGTATACCAGGTATTCCGTTAATAGACTGTTCAAGAGGTTCGGTTATCTGGGTTTCGATAACATCAGAATTGGCGCCGGGATATGAAGTACTGACGGAAATAACTGCAGGGTCAACACTGGGAAATTCCCTGACTCCGAGGAAAGTTAAACCCACAAAGCCAAACAATACGATAACGATAGCAACTACTGTTATGAGAACAGGTCTTTCTATACTTAATGATGACAGACTCATGATTTATCAATTACGGCTATTTACTGGTATAAATTGTATCGAAACGTAAAGGAAGGCCCTGCCTTAGCTGAAGAATACCGGTAATAAGAAGAGTGTCACCGAATTTCAATCCGCTTTTAATCTGAATTTTTGATTCGGTTCTCAAGCCTGTTTCAACCTTAATTGACTGTGCTCTTCCGGATCGGTTAACAAATACTTTTTCGCCTTCAATCTCGGCAATCAGAGCCTCGGTTGGTATTGCAACAGCATTTTTTATTTGTGAGAGAGTGAGCGTAATACCTGCATATCTTCCAGGCTTAAGTTCCTCATATCTGTTGGGATAAAGAGCTCTTAGAACTAAAGTTCTTGTATTTAATTCGATTTTAGGATCTATAGCATACACTGAAGCATTGAATTCGCTGTTTACACCGTCTATGCTGAATTTTATCGGGTATCCTATTTTTATTTCCTTTTCATATCTTTCTGGAATTGAGAATTCAATTTTTATTGGGCTAATTTTCACCAGTCTGGCTATTTTGGTTGAAGGTGTTGCATAAGCTCCCTCGCTGATATATCTAAGTCCTATTATTCCATCAAAAGGAGCCCTGAGTTCTGTCTCGGAAATCCTTGCTGTAATAAGATTGATATCGGCCTGTAATGCCTGTACTTCTGTTTGAATCTGGTCGTAGTTTTCCTGGCTTATTGCATCCTTGTCAAGTAAATTCCTTTGCCGAAATTCTTTTTGTTCGGCAAATTTTTTCTGTGCAAGAAGTTTTTCAAGTTGTGCCTGCAGCGGCCGGTCATTTATTTTTGCCAGTAGATCACCTTTCTTAACTCTCGTACCTTCCTGAAAATTAATATTAACAATTTTCCCGGATGTTTCGAACGATAAATCTACTTCTTCATCCGGATGAAGAGTACCTATGCTCTTGACCAGTTCGCTCATTTGCTCAGGAGATAGGATTAAACCACTTACAGTTAACGGCTGTTGCTGTAGTCTGACCGGTATTGCTTCTTTTGATCGTTTACTCAGTTTTGACTTAACAAACGGCTTTAATTTTGGATAAAATATTAATGCGGCGGCAAGAACTATAATTATAAAAATTATAGTTGTTCGTAAACCCTTATTCATAAGAACATAATTAGCTAATTAATTATAAATTATATTATTAAAAAACTTCAGCGGATTATATTAATTATCCGCTTCGGAATTTTGCAAAATTATTGGATTTAATCTTTTAAGAATAATAACTTATTAGCTTAATTTGTTAAATAATCCTAAAAAGATAGAATTAATTTTATAGAACAAATATTTTCTTCTTGGGAAAAGAGTTTAACTTTACTGTTCTTAAGTTTGGTGTAAAAATATGTTTTTATGATTCAGCGTATTCAAACTATTTATATTATAATAATATCTATACTATCGTTTGTTTTATTGACCGGCCCGGTTATAAATTTTTCGGGACCTGATAGTCAGGTAATAATGGTTAAATTAACCGGAATATTGGGACTGACTGGAATAGATTTCAAGGTTGATTTCTTGCTCAATATCTTTCTTATTTTGTTAATTGCTTCAATTGTTTTTTCATTAACTGCAATCTTTTTATTCAAAAAGAGGAAGCTACAATTCAAGTTAACAACTATGGTAGCTTTTTTTGCTCTGGTCATCACAGTGATTGAGGCATATATTACCCTCAGCATATTAAAAATTGAAGGGATAACGCTTATTCCAGGATTCAAAATGTTTATCCCGCCTGTTTTGATTATTCTGGCATGTCTGGCTCTTAAGGGAATAAAGCATGATGAAAAGCTTATAAAGTCGTATGAGAGACTAAGGTAAAAGGTAAAAGGCAAAAGGCTGAGAAGGGAGAGGAGAGAAGTGAAAGGTCAGGGGAGAGAGTGAAACAAAGATGTAAATGGCAACCTTTAATCGAAATTACCAAACGCCAACCGTGAAACGTGAAATGTAAAACCTAAAACGTACTTTATATCTGTATATTAGATTATCTGGAGGTTTTCCTGAGAAGTAATTTTTTCGCAGTAAGCACATTTTAAAGCGACATTCTTTTTCGAAATGACCTTGAAGCGGGTTTTTACATTTTCATGATTGGTTATGCATTTGGGATTCACACATTTTGCAATTCCTGTAATTATGTCCGGCACTTCCACCACTTTCTTTTCGACTACTTCATAATCGCGGATAATATTTAGTTTAGCCTCAGGTGCAACAAGAGCTATCCTATTAATATCTTCATCTTCGAAAAATTTGTTTGATATTTTGATGATTGCCTTCTTTCCAAGCTTTTTACTTTCGAGATTTGTTCCAAATGTGATTTGATTTTCAATATGGTCAAGTCCCAAAATCTGGATAACCTTAAAAAGTGTTTTTGACGGTATATGATCAATCACAGTGCCATTTTCAATAGCGCTTACGCTTAATTGTTTTGGTTCTTTCATGGCTTTTAAAATTACTTTAAACCTAAAATTAAACACAAAATTGCTTGTCTGACATAAACTCCGTTGAGTGTCTGTTCAAAATAATAAGCTTTCGGATCACTGTCAACATCAATATTTATTTCGTTTACACGAGGTAGAGGATGGAGGATTTTAAGGTTAGGCTTTGTATTCAGGAGCATCGAGTTCTTAAGTATATAAACATTCTTAACTTTTTCATATTCAATAGGATCGGAAAATCTTTCACGTTGAACTCTTGTCATATAAATTATATCCGCTTTTGAAATGATGTCGGTAAAATCTGTATGCTCATAGTATTTTAAGCCTAAATTGTCGAGATATAATTTATATTCATCAGGAATTTTGAGCTCTGCAGGTGAAATAAAATTGAATGTTGTTTTCCATCTTGCCATTGCCATAAGAAGAGAGTGTACGGTTCTGCCGTATTTAAGATCACCTACAAGGAAGATGTTCAGATTATCCAGAGTACCCTGTGTTTTACGTATCGAATAAAGGTCGAGCAGGGTTTGAGTGGGATGCTGGTTGGCTCCATCTCCGGCATTTATAACAGGTACTTTTGAAATCTCACTTGCAAACCTGGCACTTCCTTCCAGAGAATGGCGCATAATAATGAGGTCGCAATAATTACTAACGGTTTTTATTGTATCATTAAGCGATTCTCCTTTTGATATACTGGTACTTGATGACTCGGTAAAACCTAATATTCTTCCACCAAGTCTGTTTACGGCGCTCTCAAAACTCAAACGCGTTCTTGTTGAAGGTTCAAAAAAAAGGGTTGCTATTACCTTACCTTCAAGAATCCTGCTCTCAGGTTCCTTTTCAAATTCCTCGGCAAGGTCGAGAATTCTCAGAATATCTTCTGTGGAAAGATCATCTATTGATACTAAGCTTTTGTTTTTCATTAAATTGACATTAATATTATGCTTGTGAACCTGCCACTATAAAGTTAACTATCATTTGTTTGATATTGATTATGATGTTGATAATTTTTAAAAACTTTTTTATGGTTTTTCTTGCCCATTAACAGGAGCGATTAATATATTGTCATGTTCCGATAATTTAGCCACAGTATGTTCACATAAGCTTAATCTTATTCCGGCAATAATCATACATTCCTCTCCATATTCTTGATTTTGAATCAAAGCATTTGAATCTTTGAGTATTTTCATTACAGTGTTAAGCTTTGACCATGGGAATATTACCGAATAATAATTGTATATATAACACTTGATTATATTGGCATTGTTTAGTGCTTCCGAAGCTGCATTACGGTAAGCATTGATCAAGCCTCTGGTTCCTAATAAAGTGCCTCCAAAATACCTTATTACTACAATAATAGTATTAGTTAGCTTTTTCAACCTTATTTGTCCAAGTATAGGTTTGCCTGCAGTCCCTGAAGGTTCGTTGTCATCATACTGCCTGTAGTTATTTCCTTCTGGGCCTATTATATATGCATAACAGTGATGTCGGGCATCATGATACTTAATTCTGTAATTTTCAATTATTTTTTTCGCTTCCTCATGTGTTGACACTGGCTGAGCAAAACCAATAAACTTACTTCCGCGATCTTTAAATATTCCATAAGAGACCCCACTGACAGTAAAATATATATCTGTTTTATCCAATTCTAATTTCTAACATTCAAAATTATCAATATTATCCAACTTTAAATGAACTGGCTGTCTGAAAAATTGATAATTTTGCACAATATTTTTTGATATCATGGTTTTAAATCTTGATGATAAAGATCTTCAGAAACTGATAGTTATAGGCGACAGGATACTTATTAAGCCGAAGATGCCGCAGTCGAAAACGCAAACCGGACTTTTCCTTCCGCCTGGCGTTACTGAAAATGAGAAAGTTCAGGTAGGTTATGTTCTGAAAGTTGGCCCTGGTTATCCAATACCTTCTGTTGTTGACGATGAACCATGGAAAAATAAATCTGATGAACCTAAATATATACCGCTTCAGACTAAAGTCGGAGATCAGGCTATTTATTTACAAAGTCAGGCTATAGAAATAGAATTCAACAATGAAAAATATATTATTGTTCCTCAGTCAGCAATTTTGCTTCTCCTACGCGACGAAGGACTTTTTGAATAACTAATCGGTTTTTACTTTTATCTGATTCCTTTTTTAAAGAAAGTGCATACGAAAATTACAATCAATCGTCATATAATGCCAGATCTCTGAATTCCTCTCTAAAGCCGACTGTTTGAGAAATCCATCTTTCCTTTTCAACTGAAGGGGAAGTGCCTTTCAATAGTGCTTCCCTAACCAGCGGATCGCCTGCAAGAATATCAAAAGGCATCAGTTTCTCTTCATACTCATAAGGCGGATTTTTGAATTGTGCATTCTCTCTGCCGGAAATTTTTAATATTGAATCAATTATTTCAATTGCCGTCAATACCGGACTAAATTTCTTAATGTCAGTAACATGAATTTGCAAACCATTACACCAGATACCTGAATATTTATTGAATGCAGGTATGAAGCAATGTATTCTGAAGGTGCAACCGGGTATTTTTTTATTCTTTAGGTGATTCAATAATTTATATGGCTCGATGAATGGAGCGCCGAAAAGTTCAAAGGGTATTGTTGTGCCTCTCCCTTCAGATATATTCATAGCTTCAAAAAGTACCATTCCAGGATAAACGATAGCGGTGTTAAGTGTTGGCATATTAGGAGAGGGTAGAACCCATGGAAGCCCTGTTTCATTATACATCATTGAACGTTTCCATCCCTCCATTCTTATTATTCTAAGATCACATTTTTTAATATATTTTTCTTTTACCCATAAAGCAATTTCGCCGATTGTCATTCTGTGGCATAAAGGTATGGATGCACCCCCAACAAAAGTAAAATGATCTTCTCTGAGCAATGGGCCATCAAAATCAATTGCAGCTATCGGATTAGGTCTGTCTAAGACGACAACAGGTATATTTTTTTCAGCACATGCTTCCATGCAGTTCTTTAATGTCCATATATACGTATATAAACGTGCCCCGACATCCTGCATATCTGCTATTAGAAAATCAATAAGTCTGAGCATATTATCTTCAGGCCTTCTCACTTTCCCATATAAACTGAAAACTGGAACTCCATAAACAGGATGAGGATAACCTTCCCATTCAATCATGTTATCCTGGGTTTGTCCAAATAATCCATGTTGTGGACCAAAAATTGCGCTCATTCTACAGTAATTGCCAGTACCGAAAATATCGGTTATGTGATTGAAATCCGGAGTTATACTCGGAGCATGACATAAAATGCCAGCCCTCTTGCCTTTGAATTCAGCCGGAAATTTTTCAAGAAAAACCTGCAAGCCCGTTTTTATCATATTGCTAAAAGTGAAATTAATTTTACCGGTAAATTAACTATTATTGTATTCTTAAAAAATACCTTAAAAAAATTCAATGATTATAATTACAGGGAGATTTTTTTAATTTTTATGAAACATAAGTATTTAAATCGTAAAGAGTAACAAATTAAATTACATATAGATAAAAAATTTATTATTAAATGAAGTAAAATGAAAAACAAGTTTTTATTCTGTTTCGCTTTATTGAGCATTTTAGTATTTTCATCAGAGTCAGTACTTAATGCACAATCGGTTAAATTCAAAAAACGGCCGGTAAATGTCATACTGTTTATCGGAGATGGTATGGGGCCTGCACAGGTTTCAGCAGGAATAGTTCGTAGTGATAATACTTATGTTTTAAAACTTTTTAAGTATGCAGGTTATTGCACTACTTCCTCATTCGACCATTATGTCACTGATTCGGCAGCAGCAGGAACTGCAATTGCTTGTGGAGTGAAGACAAGAAATGGCATGTTAGGCATGGGGCCTGATTCTGTAGCTGTTGCTTCCATTATGGAAGTTGCGAAAAAGAATGGACTTTCTACAGGGCTTGTGAGTACAAGTGCGATTACGCATGCTACTCCCGCTTCATTTATAGCTAAAAACTCAGGGCGCGGCAATTATGAAGATATTGCTCTTGATTTTATGAATGGCAAAATTGACGTTTTTATCGGCGGCGGTTCAGATCATTTCAATAAACGAAAAGATGGGAAAGATCTTACCGCACAGTTGCGTGCCAACGGTTATGACGTTGTATATACACTCGACGAACTTAAAAAATCTAATTCTTTACGGATTGCAGGTCTTCTCGATACGGTTCACATGGCAAAATCAACTGAGGGACGATTCGGAATGCTCGCCGAGATGACAGCCAAAGCAATTGAAACATTGAGCAAAAACAAAAAGGGATTCGTTCTTATGGTCGAAGGGTCACAGATAGATTTTGCTGGCCATGAAAGGAATCTTGAATGGAATGTGTCGGAAGTTCTCGATCTCAATGTTGCAATTTCGGTAGCTTATGATTTTGCTGAAGAAACACGAAATACTCTGGTTGTGGTTACTGCCGATCATGAAACAGGAGGGCTGGCACTTGTAGGTGGAGATTTGAAAAAGAAATCATTAAACGGAGTATATGCAACCGGAAATCATACCGCTGTGATGGTACCGGTTTTTTCGTACGGACCAGGCGCCGAAAAATTCACAGGTATAATTGACAATACAGATTTCTTCCCTTCATTTAGGGAACTTTTACGACTTAAATAAAAATCAATATCGTACAGAATGTCGCGTGCCGAAGAAAAAACAAATAAGGCAGATAGCAATATGCTTCCTCTGGTTGAAGAATTCTATTCGATTCAGGGCGAAGGTTACCATACCGGTAAACCTGCATATTTTATCAGGCTGGGCGGCTGTGACACAGGGTGCCATTGGTGCGATTCGCCTTATACATGGAACCCTGATATTCACCCTCTGACTTCGGTTGATAATATAGTAAAGAACGTTCTTTATTCCGGCACGAATTCTGTAGTAGTAACTGGTGGCGAACCTCTTATGTGGAACCTTGATAATCTATGCAGAAGCCTGAAAGATAATAATATAATGACATTTCTCGAAACATCAGGGGTTTATGGAATAAGCGGTATATGGGACTGGATTTGCCTCAGCCCAAAGAAAAACAGGCCACCGCTCAAAATAATTTGCAACATTGCAAACGAACTGAAGGTAATTATTGAGAATGAAGACGATTTTAAATGGGCTGAGATATGCCGCAGTAAGGTAAATAGTGATTGTATATTGTACCTTCAACCGGAATGGAGTAAATTCAAAACAATAACACCAATAATTGTAGATTATGTAAAGAAAAATACTTCATGGAGAATTTCCTTACAAACTCATAAGTTTATGAATATTCCCTAAAGTGGTAAAAGTTAATAAAATATTATTAACTGCAGTTCTTTTATTTACTGCAAGCCTGTTGTCGGGGCAACAGCGTTATCATACAAACTCAAACAGAGCCTTGAATGCATACATCACGGGGAAACGGCAGTATGATTTCCTCTATTTTGAAAGTGCCGAAAAATATTTAAAGGATGCTATAAACTATGACAAAGAGTTTTATGAAGCTTACGCTCTTCTCGGGGAATTGATGTTTAAGACCAGAAGATACAGCGAATCATCAAAATATTATCGCGAAGCTGTAAAGATAGATTCGCTTTTCTCTAAGTCTATTTTTTTTGATCTTGCAAGAGTTGAATTATATTCCGGACAATATGATAAAGCCTTATCTCATTTTAAAGTTTATCTTGAACTTAAGCCGGAAAATGAAACTAACAGATCTTTTGCAGTAAAAAGTATCGGCGATTGTGAGTTTGCGCTGGAAGCGATAAAACAACCGGTACCATTTAATCCTGTCAATCTCGGTGATTCAGTCAATACCACAAATGATGAATATTGGCCTTCTATTACTGTTGACGGTTATATGTTAATGTTTACCCGGCAGGAAAGAACGCCAGGGAAATCAAATATAAGAAATCAGGAGGATTTTTATATTAGTATTCAGCGAGATGGCCAATGGAGCAAGGCATTCAATGCTGGTTCCCCTCTTAATACTCCACAAAATGAAGGTGCCCAAAGTGTAACTTCTGACGGTACCGGAATTTATTTTACTGCGTGCGACAGGCCAGGAGGACTTGGCAGATGTGATATTTATTATTCGTCGTTCGACGGTAAGAAATGGTCACAACCTGTAAACGTAGGTGTGCCGGTTAACAGTAATTACTGGGAAGCACAGCCGTCAATCAGCTCAAATGGGAAAATGCTTTTCTTTGCAAGTAATCGCCCCGGAGGCGAAGGCGGAATGGATCTGTGGTATTCGGTTATGACTCCGGATGGCAAATGGGGAATTCCTAAAAACCCGGGGAAAATAATAAATACACGGGATGATGAGATGTCTCCTTTTATCCACTTCGACGGAAAGACACTTTATTTTTCATCAAACGGACATATAGGAATGGGAGGACATGACATTTTCTTTTCGGTAATGAATGACGATACTACATGGACTCAACCTGTAAATTTAGGATATCCGATAAATACATACAATGATGAACTTGGACTGATTATTGATGCATCCGGAGCGAAAGGCTACTTTTCTACCATAAGAGACGACAAAATGGGGAAAGATATTTTTTGTTTTGATTTGTATGACAAAGTTAGGCCAAAACCTGTTTCTTACTTCAAGGGTACCGTACTGGATAAAGAAACAGGAAAGCGGCTATCGGCAGATTATGAACTTGTAAATCTTAAAAATGGCATTATTCTTTCCAATGGTACAACAGGTATAGACGGAAATTTCCTTTTATGCCTTCCTGCAGGAGCAAATTACGGCCTTAATGTGAACAAGCCAGGATATATGTTCTACTCTGATAACTTTATGCTCGAGGAAATTCATACAGTTTCCCATCCATATATCAAACATGTAATTCTTACACCAATTAAAACGGGTGAATCAATTCTGCTTTCCAATGTTTTTTTTGATTTTGACTCATGGGAGTTAAAACCGGAATCAATTATTGAGTTAAAGAAATTATATAAGCTTCTTGTTGATAATCCTTTAGTAACTGTGGAAATAGGAGGTTATACTGATTCAATAGGAACAAAGGAATATAACCAGACTCTCTCAGAAAAAAGAGCAAAATCAGTTGTTGATTTTCTTGAAAGTATGGGAATAATGAAGGAAAGGCTTTCATATAGAGGCTATGGTGCTTCATTGCCGGTTGCAGATAATCTCACCGCCGAGGGACGCAGTTTAAACAGAAGAACTGAAGTGAGAGTAACTGGCGATGGGAAGAAATAAAAATGAGACCTACTAAAGGTCTCATTTTTTTCTAACCGCTTATTTTTATTGTTGCAGACAATTATATGACTGGTTCTTAGATCAAATTATAATTCTTTTGTTATTGTACTTGTTAATCAGAACGGAAGGAGAATCTGCTTTTTTAGATGGAATACTGAAATATAAGCCCGACCCGGATACTTCATTGCTTACAATCCACATTTTGCCGCCCATAATATTTACAATTTTCTTTGAAACTGTAAGATAAATTATTGCGGCAATATCGTCATATTTTCCCATAGCTTCATTTAAGTTCTCAGAATTAAGCAATTCGGCATTCTTTAAAAAGGAGTTTCCGGAATCGAGTACATAAAAGGTAATGATTCCATTTGAAAGCCTGTAGCCAATTTTAATATATCCTGACTTTGTATTGTTTAAAGCATTAACAAACAAGTTTCGCAAAACTCTTTTTACTCTGTTCGCATCAATATAAATATCATCGCTACAATTAGGCTGACTTTCAAAAATAAGAGCCAGTTCATCATTGCCCTGTCGGTTATGGACAGCCCTGAGTTCAGTCATAAGTTCATTTACAAGGCTGTCCAGACTACAAGTTGTCGGTTCGGCTTTTGAATTACCCGTATCAATTATTGCCGAATCGAAGAAATTATCAAAAAGAAACATTAGCTGGTCACAGGAACTTAATATGTGATTACTGAATTCTTTTTTTTCTTCATCACTGAAATTACCACTATTCATCAGGAAAGAAAATGCCACTATGGAATTCATGTGGGTTCGCATTTCATGCGACATTCCTGATAATATTCTGGGGCAATCGAACATACTTTTTATCTTAACTAATCCGGAATTATTACACTTGTTTTCCGGTTTCTCTAATTCACCATTTTCCAAAATCTCACGATAACTCATTATATTCTCCTTTTCTCCTTTTCTCCTTTTCTCCCTTTCTCCCTTTCATTCTTTACTGTACTGTGTATATTTATTTTAATTTTTTAAGGATAGCCGAAGCTTTTTTACTGAATGAATTTTCTGAGTTTTTGATTGAAAGAAGTTCATTTTTTGCTGCATCGGTCTGCCCGGTTTTGATGTAACATAAAGCACGGTACCATCTTGCATTATCAAGGTAATAATTATTACCATCGTTGATAACTGTTGAAAACGCCTTCTCCGCTTCGTCGAACCTGTTGTTTTTCATCTCCGACACACCGTAAACCATATAGGCTTCCATGTGGTCAGGCCTGTTTTTAAGATATTCACTTAAAATTGCCGACGCACCTTCGAAATTATTTTCATTATAAAGTACCAGCGCATCTTTATATAATTTGCCGATATTATCGGTCATGGCAACAATACTACGTTCAAGGCTTCCAATGTTGTAAACAGTGAAATAGTCATTATAAAGCGAATCGCGTGATGAGTTTTTGTTATTCAATAAAAATAAGCTTCCGACAACTATTAAACCTGCTATTATAGCAGCAGATCGGAAGGCTGTTTTTTTATGGCTCAGTTTAACGGCTTCATTTTCCTGTCTGGCAATTTCTATTCTGGCCAGTTTATTGCGCAGTTCAATAATATCATGCCTCCTAAGAGCATCATCGGTTTTTCTCCTGACGGCAACCTCTTTCTGGAGAAATTCATTGCCATTGAGTTCTTTCTCGAACCAGGTCTTCTCCTGCCGGGTCATCTCTCCGGACAGATACCTTTCGATAAAATAGGAATAATCGATTGATTTCATTTTGTTATTTATTACTTTTATTACTTTTTAATTTAAGTATATCATTTAAGTATATCTTAATTTTTTATTTTCTCTAACAAAAACAAATTGCAGTTTATCCGTAAACACCTTTATCGATAATAATCAACAATAGCAATTAACAAAATATCAAACCTACATTATATATATATTTAATATATTTATAAGTCTCTAATGCACTTTTACATGCACTTTTACAGCTCTCTAATACACTAATATTATAAAATTTTATATAAGCATATAGAGAATTATTATTAAAATATTCTCATCCCATCATATCTGACAGTCTTTACATTTTCATTCCGGTAAAATTAAAATAAATTTAATTCCTCATTTTACGGACTTTACCGGACTAAATTCTCTCATTCCTATTACATAGTTTAGTTTGCAGAGAAAAGAGGCTTTTATTCAAATTAAAGCAATTTCATATTTCCTTTAATCCTGAACAAAACCCCTTCATCCTCCTGCATGCCTATGAAACAGGACTTTTATAATACATTTTCCTAAATGTACTCTACGTGCAACTATTTCAAAAAACTTCTACTTTTAATAAATAATATTATAGTTTCGGTTTAGGTGGATCTGTCGGCGGATTTGTAGGATCACCTGGGCCACCAATAAAATCTCCACCACGGATTGTTCTCATTTCTTCTGCTGTCAGTTCGAACATTTCATAAAAAACGAAATCTTTTTTAAGTTCCTTGTTTTTCATAGCTTGTTTCTTTTTAATGTTAATAAATACTTTTACGGGTAATTGTTTTACAACTATACATACCACAACAAAGCATTTTGTGACACAAAAAAATGTTAAAAAATGTAAATATTTTTTAACATATTAAAAATCAAATATATATAAAAACAATAATAAATTATTATAAATGGTATATTTTCTTACTTCATCGCAATATGTTTTATATCTTTATATCTGTATGAAATATTCATAGAGCGTGAATACTTTTATCAGATATTTTACAATGTCCCTGTATCTGTTTACTTTTGCAGTATATGCTGAATCTATAGGAATATGCTCAATTCCTACCAACTATTACCTGATACCTGCCGGCTTCCGCCCAACACATTCCACCATTACCCATAATCCATCTGCCCTCTGTCTGTCGCCTTCTGCCTGTCGCCTTCTGCCTTCCGATAACATATCGGATACAATTGAAACAAATCAAAATTCGGAACTTAAGGTTATATGCGACAGGTTTGAAGAGGCTTTTAGTAAAAATGATTTAAATAGAATAAGATTTTTCTCCGATAGTTTGATAATATTTTTGAATTCACACCGTATTACCGACACACTTCTGCTGGCAAAAGCATACTATTTTACAGGTGCATCATTGGCAAATACCCGAAGAGAAATAGCTTCATTATTATATTTTAATATTGCTTTAAATTTACTTGATAAATATCATGATGACTATTTAAAAGTTCGTGTTCTTAATTTTGCAGGATATGCTTCAAATAAGATTGGAGATCATCTTAAATCGAACGATTATTTCACAAAGTCACTTCAAATAGAAACAACAATTTACGGTGAAAATTCTCCTGAACTGATTCCAGTTTATATTTCTTTAGGAATAGAAAAAATAAATATCCGTGACTATGAAGGGGCAATAGAAATATTTGACAAAACATTGTTGCTGGTAAAACGAATAAACTTTAGTCCTGATCCTGCAGATATTGCTTTACTTTATCAGAATAAAGGTGTTGCCCTTGCTAATATTCTGGAATATAGAAAGGCAATAACAAATTTACTGAAGGCGCTCGATATATATGAAACAAGTCTGTCTTTCGACGACAAACAATTGAACCTTATTAACAACATAGCAACTTCTTACTTCTATCTCAAAGATTACCGAAGATGCACAGAGTTTTTTGAAAAGGGTTATAACATGTCTTCAGGTGTTTATAATTTGGCATCACAAGAACTTATAAAAAATTACGCCTTTGTACTTGGAAGGATCGGAGATAAAGAGAAAGGACTTAAAATACTGGAAGACGCTCTGAACAGCTTTAAAAGACATTTTACTGAGAATTCGAGAGAATACATTGAACTGCTGGTGAATTATGCCGAATATCTTAGAGAAAATAAACTGGACAAGGAAAAGCCTTTTCAGATTTATAAGTCGTGTTATAATTATCTGCAACAGCATCCATGGAATGTCAATCTGCATAACAGCGTCACCCTTGGTTATATTTATTCTCTTATTGATAATGGTAAATTGCAGGAAGCGCTTGATTCCACAGCTTCGATTCTTTACAGGAATGCAGGTCTTAAGGCTCCGCAAGATTATATTTCGAATCCGGATATTTCATATTTAAAGAATGATAAAACAACAATGGATATTCTAAGTGCAAAATATCTGGCTTTGCTGGAGCTTTCAGAGGTTAATGATGATTTTCAGGCGCTGTATGGTTCTGCTGTAACTGCTGAGCTTATGGTCAATATTCTGGAAAAGATCAGGCTTAGGGCAGGAGAGGAGGAAAGTCGAATTTTGCTAGGCGAACGTTACAGAGATGCTTATTTGTTTGCTATAGAGAGTTTTAAACGCTTTTATGAAAAAACAGGTAACAAAGAGTGTTTCGAAAAAGTTTTTGAATATTCAGAAAAAAGCAAAGCGGCCTGTCTTCTTGCATCAATACGCGAAAACAAGGGGCTTAGAGCCTATGTACCTCCGGCTCTTGCAGACCTCGAAAAGGAATTGAGCATCAGAATAGGATACTTCGAAGCAAGAATAAATCAGGAAAACTGTAAAAATGAACCTGACAGGGAAAACCTGAAGATATGGAATGAAGAACTTATCAATGCCACTTCGAAAAGAGATTCGCTTATCAGTGTATTCGAAAAGAATTATCCGGATTATTACAGACTGAAATATAACACGAAAGTCATTTCATATAAATTGCTCCCCGCAATTGCAGGCAAAAAGACAAATTTCATAAGTTATGTATCAGCCGATACAATATTATATATAATTGTTGTAAACAGTAAGAACAATGTTATTACTACAGTGCCTGCCGATAGCGGTTTATTCTCTGACATAATATTTTTCCGTAATATGCTTTCGAAGCCCGACGCCGAAAGAGATGCACGGGAAGATTTCAGGCTCTTTCAGGAGAAAGGATACAAATTGTATTTATCTCTTATCGAGCCAGTAAAGAAATATTTTATTTCAAACAGATTAATAATTTCACCCGATAAAGAGCTATCCTTCATTCCGTTCGAGGCATTTTTAACCGCCAATAACAGAGATACAAGTCTTTATCATAACAGGCTTCCGTTTTTAATGAACAATTATGACATTTCCTATACCTATTCAGCAACATTGCTTTCAGAGTCAGGTAATGGGAAACCTTCTCTTTTCAATAATGCACTTGTTTTTGCGCCTGTATATGAATCGCCTCTGTATATTGATTCAATAAATATTGCCAGGCAGGAAAGTGATTTTCCAAGGCAAATCCTTTTACCTTTGAAGTATGCAGGGGAGGAAGCCGACTATGTTGCAAGAACAGTTCATGGTAAGCTATTCAGCGGGACAGAGGCTACAAAGCAATCCTATATAAATGAGGCCGGGAAATATGATATTATACATCTTGCGATGCATACAATTATTGATGAAAATTCTCCGGTTAATTCAGGAATGATTTTTTCAGGCTCGGCTGATTCGGTGAACAATATTTATTTAAGGCAATATGAGGTATATGGCGTTCCGCTCGATGCTAAAATGGTTGTACTCAGTTCTTGTTATACAGGTTCAGGCACAATGTATGCAGGGGAAGGTGTATTGAGCTTTGCAAGAAGTTTTCTTCTTTCAGGGAGCAAATCAGTAGTAATGTCTTTATGGGAAGTTGATGACAGATCAGGAGCAGAGATGATGAAATCGTTCTATAAAAATATTAAGGCAGGAATGAATAAAAGCAATGCTCTTCGGAAAGCTCGACTGAATTACCTCGAACAGGCTGATATGCAGCATTCCCTTCCTTATTTTTGGGTGAATCTGGTTATTTATGGCGACTATAAACCGTTATATATTCCTGTTTATTTAAGCATTATGCTTTTGATAATTATTGCAGCGTTAGCAGTACTATATTTTCATTTCAAAAAGCGTTGATATTCAATATATTCTGGATCAGATTTAATTAGTTCAACAATAGCTTCCTTGCACAGGTATTTTTTTCTTCTTGAATAATTCTCATTTCTGAAATTCATTTTAACGGCAATCTCTTCAAAAGATAAACCATCATAATACAGTTTCAATATCTCCTGGCAATCGGGTTTAAGTTTGTTAAAAGCCCTGGTTACAATTTTCATAAAAATAGGATCGGATAAATTATCTTCATCATTTTCGTCCGCCAGATCAAAATCGAGACTTTCTTTTTTTATCACCCGTCTTAACTGGTGCCCCCATATATTTCTGGCTAAGGTGAAAAAGTATCCTTTCAAGTCGGTTGTGAGTTTGAAATCATCTTCACAGATTTTCTGATATAATGAAATGATAGCTTCCTGAAAAACATCTGCTACATCATCATTTGTTCCGCTGTAACTGAGCACATGTTCTTTAACCATCCTGTAATAGTTGTTATACAAATAATTGAGAGCTTTTTCGTCCTGTCGACGAATTCCCTCAATTATGTCATTATCTGATAATTTTTTTAACAACCTCAGTCAGATGTTATTGTATATCGACAAATATAATATTTCCCTTTATAGAAGGGAAATATATCGCAACAAATCAATAGCTCAAATATGACAGCCAATACTGAAGGGACAGAGGTAAATGTATTTAAAATATTTGTTTTTAAAGGGAAAATCTATGCTCTTTTTTAAAATTAAATATCTTTACGAGAGATAAAGAGATGAAAAACAGTTATGTCATTCCCCTTTGTACGGCAACCAGATGCGATGGACTGTGGACCTGCCTGTCTTAAAATGATAGCAGGATATTACGGAAAGAATTTCTCGCTTGAAAACCTGCGTAAAAGGTGTTATATAACAAGGGAAGGAGTCTCCTTTCTGGGGTTATCTGAAGCTGCTGATTCGCTTGGATTCAGGACAATAGGTGTAAAGATACCTTTCAATACTTTTCTGTTAAACGTGCCTCTTCCATGTATCGTTCACTGGAAACAAAAACATTTTGTAGTTGTTTACAAGACATCCGAAAAATATATCTGGGTTGCCGATCCTGGTCTTGGACTTATACGTTATTCTCACGATGAATTTAAAAAAAACTGGGCGGGCACGGTTATTGGCGGTGAGCCGGTAGGTCTTGTTCTTATCATGGAGCCTACTCCCGCCCTTTATTCTACAGGAGAAGACGAAAAGCCTAAAGGTGGTTTCAAATTCCTGTGGAAATACTTCAAACTTTATAAAAAATATATATACCAGCTTGTCATAGGATTATTCCTTGGCAGTCTTATACAGCTTGTTATTCCATTTCTGACTCAGGCGGTTATTGACATTGGAATCAATAACAATGATATAGGATTCATTTATCTAATACTCTTTGCTCAACTTGCACTTGTTGCAGGTCGTTTTTCTGTGGAATATATACGAAGCTGGCTTCTGCTTCATATCGGTACACGTATTAATGTAGCTATTATTTCAGGTTTTCTTCAGAAACTTATGGCATTGCCGATATCATATTTCGATACAAAACTGACCGGTGATATACTTCAGAGAATTGACGATAATAACAGAATTGAAGAATTTCTGACATCTGCCTCACTAAACATTATTTTCTCGTTTTTCAATATTATTATATTCGGTATAGTACTTGCGATTTTTAATTTTAAAATTCTTGCAATTTTCCTGGCCGGTACCGCCTTATATATTTTGTGGGTATCACTTTTCATGAAACGAAGAGCAATTCTTGACTACCAGCGGTTTCATCAAATGTCGGCAACAAATAATAAACTTATCCAGATTGTAAACGGCATGCAGGAAATAAAGCTTACACAAAGTGAATTACATAGACGGTGGGAGTGGGAAAATTTGCAGGCAATTCTTTTTCGTATCAGAATCAAGGGATTGAGCCTTCTTCAATACCAGAGTGCCGGAGCAACTCTTATAAACGAAATAACAAATATTCTGATAACGCTTGTATCAGCAATGTCAGTCATAAAAGGTCAGATGACTCTTGGTATGATGCTGGCAGTCCAATTTATTATCGGTCAGCTCAACGTTCCAGTTAATCAGCTTATATATTTTTTCAGAGTATCTCAGGATGCAAAAATAAGTCTCGACAGGCTTTCAGAGGTTCATTCAATGGATGAAGAAGAAGCAGCGCCTGAGGCCAAAGTAAAGAAAATACCTGAGCACAAGGATATTTTTATAAATAATCTTTCTTTCCAGTATGAAGGTCCAAGGTCACCTTTTGTGCTCAGGGATATCGACCTGGTTATAAAGGAAAATAATGTAACAGCCATTGTTGGAACGAGCGGAAGCGGAAAAACAACGCTTCTTAAAATGATACTTGGCTTCTATAAGCCTGTTACAGGCGAAATTATTGTAGGCGATACAAGACTGGAGAATATAAGTTTAAAGACCTGGCGTAAAAAAGTGGGAGTTGTTATGCAGGATGGTTATATATTTGCTGATACAATTGCTGCCAATATAGCCCCCGGGGTAGAGGAAATTGATGAGGAAAGGCTTTATGCAGCGGCTGAAATGGCAAACATAAGAAGTTTTATAGAATCGCTTCCACTTGGTTATAATACGAAGGTAGGTATGAACGGCCATGGATTGAGTGAAGGCCAGAAGCAACGCTTGTTAATTGCCAGAGTAGTTTATAAAAATCCTGAAATCATTATTCTCGACGAGGCGACGAATTCACTCGATGCCAATACGGAAAAAGTTATCGTCGGCAATATGAAAAGTTTCTATAAAGGCAAAACTGTTATAGTAGTTGCTCACAGGCTCAGTACTGTTCGCGATGCCGATAATATTGTCGTTCTTGATAACGGGCATATTACTGAATCCGGAACTCATGAAGAACTGATTAAAAAAGAGGGTGCATATTATAGTTTAATAAAAAACCAGCTTGAACTTGGAAACTGAAACCGGAAAAAATACGAATCGGGCAAAACACGAAATCAAATATTCCGAGCCTGTCGAGGAAATAATGGGCACTCCACCGCCCAGGATTTTAAGATGGGGCACAACAGTTCTTTTTATCCTGTTTGCTCTTTTCTTTATTTTCTCATGGCTGGTAAAATATCCGGATGTTGTGGCCTCACCGGTTGAAATAACAACTGAAAATCCCCCTGTAGCGGTCATGTCTAAAACAACAGGGCGCATAATGCTGCTTATGGTATCCGATAAAGAACAGATAAAAGCAGGACAAATTCTGGCAGTTATGGAAAACCCTGCTTCGTTCGACGAGATAATAAAATTGAAAATATTTATAGATACATTCAATATATACCGTGAGAGCTTCGCCCTTAGTTCGGTTCCGGATCTTTCAGGATTGGGAGAGCTTCAGGCCAGTTATGAAACTTTTCATAAAGCACTCTCCGACCTCCTCAACTTTGTGTCGAACGACTATTACGGAGCCAAGATAAAAGCTGTTAACAGAGAAATTAAAGAACTCGAAACGTATTTATCGCGATTACAGGTAAAAGAAAAATTGTACGTTGAGAATTATTTTCTTGAACTTAACAAGTTCAGACGCGACTCTGCTCTTAATGCTGGAAAAACCATACCTACGGCTGAACTTGAGAAATCCAGACAGGCCTTGATAATGCAACAGATAGAACTGCAGAATGTTCGTGTTGATATTTCTTCCGGAAATATTGAAATTGCGACAAGAAGAGAATTGATTGACGAATATTCCATAAAACGGGCTGAAGAATATAAAAATCTTCTTAATTCGGTTAGAGAAGCTTTTAAAAATCTAAAAGCCGCTCTTAGTATATGGGAAAATAATTATCTACTTGTTTCACCTGTTGACGGTATTGTGACATTTTCCAAATACTGGTCGGAGAATCAGCTTGTAAAAAAAGAAGAACCTGTTTTATCAGTTGTACCTGAAAATCCCGGAAAATATATTGGAAAGGTAAATCTTAAAATGCATAAATCAGGAAAGGTAAAAGAAGGGCAAATTGTACATATTAAGCTTTCAGGATATCCATATATGGAATACGGAATGCTGAGAGGGAGAGTACATTCAAAATCGCTGGTTCCTGCTGGAGATTCATATCTTATTGAAATTGAACTTGAAAATGGACTCACTACACTTTATAACAGGAATCTTGAATTCACACAAAATATGACAGGAGTGGCTGAAATAATTACAGACGACAGAAGCCTTCTTGAAAAAATGATTTATCCTTTCAGATATTTTATTTCGAGGAATAAAAGATAATATTGAACTTACTTATTTGAATAAGGTTCATAGTAATCATCTTCTTTTTTACTTATATTTTCTTTGTGGCCTGCATGCTGTTTCTTTGCTTTACGAACAACGAAAACTGCAAGAATACCAATTGCCAAAATTAAATAAAACTGATTTTCCATTCTTTCTATAAATAATGATACTCCTTTCAAAGGTAACGACATTTTGTTTATATTAAAAAATTTGGAATAGTCTTTCTCACTCTTACATTATTTTGAATGAGGAATATTATTTTCCCGATTTTGGAACTTACATGTCATTATTTATATTAATACTTTGAGTTTAATTAAATAATCAATAATTTCGTACCCTAAAAATTCCAGAGAGACATTAATGGAGTTTTTAATGTTATTTTGTTGAAAATGGGATTAAAATGATTGAAAAAGATCCGAATGATTCTGTTCATAATGAACAATTCGCAGCGTCAGTTGATGCTGGCGAAAATACTGAAATTCCTTCTATGCAGATAAATGAATCTGTGCAGCAGTTGTCCGATGAGGAAAGTCAAGAGTTTCCATCAGGGCCGGAAGCCGAACAGGAAACGAATCAAAAACCGGAGAACGAAAAACTTAAGAGTGAAAATGAAGACTTCGACGTATCAAAAATCATTCCTGTTTCAGATGTAATAAATATTCAGGAATTTGATTTAATTGAAAATGTTGAAGATATAGAACTTCCTCCTGTTGACTATTCTGGATATTCGAAATCCGAACTTATTGAAACTCTTGAGTTAATAGTTGAAGACAGACCTCCAAATGAAATAAAGGATGATGTTGAACGTATTAAAGGTCTGTTCAATAAGAAAATTAAACAGGAAGCCGAAGAGAGAAAGAAGAAATTTCTCGAAGGTGGTGGAAAAATTGAAGATTACAGAATTTATGTTGATCCTCTCGAACAGCGATTGAAAGAGCTTCTGGAGAAATATAAATCAAAGAAGACTGATTTCGGGAAAATTCAGGAAGCTGAAAAACTCGAGAATCTAAGAAAAAAATATGAAATAATTGACAAAATAAAAGATCTGGTAAACAGAGAAGAGTCTATAAATAAAACATTTCAGGAATTCAGGACACTTCAAGATGAATGGCATTCGGTCGGAATCGTTCCACAGAATGAGCTCAAAGAGCTATGGGAAAATTACCACCATGCAGTTGAGATTTTCTACGATTATATCAAAATAAACAAAGAACTCCGCGATCTCGACCTTAAAAAAAATCTTGAAGCAAAAGTAAGACTTTGCGAGAAAGCTGAAGAATTGATGCTTGAACCAAATCCGGTCGTTGCTTTCCGCAAATTGCAAGATTATCATAATGCCTGGCGGGAAATAGGCCCGGTACCTCATGAATCGAAAAACGAAATATGGGAGAGATTCCGTGAAATTACCAACACAATAAATCAACAACATCATCAATATTTTGAAAAACAGAAAGAAGAACAAAGAAAAAATCTTGAATCAAAAATAGCTCTCTGCGAAAAAATTGAGGAGATTAACAAGGAAGAAATTAAAACTTTTAAAGATTTTGAGGAAAAAGCCCGAATAGTTGTCGATTTACAAAAGATGTGGAGAACTATTGGGTTTGCACCTAAAAAGCAAAACAATAAAATATATCAGCGTTTCAGGGAAGCATGCGATGAATTCTTTGAAAAGAAAAGGAGCTTTTATGCCGATAATAAGGAAATTCAAATGAATAATCTTCAGCGGAAAACAGAACTATGTATTCAGGCTGAAGCAATGCAGGAAAGTACCGACTGGAAAGCAACTACAGAAGCATTTATAAAACTTCAGAAAGAGTGGAAAGAAATAGGTCCGGTACCAAGAAAATATTCAGAAAAAATATGGAAAAGGTTTAGAAAAGCTTGTGACAATTTCTTTACCAGAAAAGCGGAATATTTTGCAAGCCTTGATAACTCGTATGAGAATAACCTAAAAGCCAAAGAGGAACTTATTGCACAGCTTGAATCTTTTGAAGCCGGAAACGATGTGCAGGAAGCATTTAAGCGCCTTAAAGAAATTCAGAAAAAATGGACTGACATAGGTTTTGTTCCTTTTAACCGTAAAGAGGAAATTAATAACCGTTACCGTAATGCATTGAATAAACAATTTGATAAGCTTAAAATTGGAGATGAAGACAGAAGTATTCTGAAATACCGGACAAAACTCGAAACGATGAAATCAAATGCAAGGTCGTTTCGAAAAATTAGCAATGAAAGAGAAAAATTTATTTCGAAAATAAAACAGCTTGAAAATGATATTGTCCTGTGGGAAAATAATATAGGCTTTTTTGCAAAATCACCGAATGCGGAAACTATGATAAAAGAAGTGGAAGAAAAAATCAAAAATGCCAAAAAGACTATAAAAACGCTGGAAGAGAAAGTGAAATTAATTGACCAGATGAGTAATGAAGAATAATTATAACTCGACTACAGATAATTACTAATATTTACAAAATTGGCTGAAGTAAAATACGTATTTGTAACAGGAGGTGTAGCCTCTTCACTTGGGAAGGGAATAATTTCGGCTTCTATGGCGAAACTACTCCAGGCTCGCGGATATTCAGTTACTATTCAGAAACTCGATCCGTATATAAACGTAGATTCCGGAACTCTTAATCCATATGAACATGGTGAATGCTATGTGACGCTCGATGGAGCCGAAACAGACCTCGACCTTGGCCATTATGAGAGATTCCTGAATATCCCTACAAGCCAGGCAAATAACGTGACAACCGGACAAGTATATCAGACCGTTATAAATAAAGAACGCAGAGGAGATTATCTGGGAAAGACGGTTCAGGTTATTCCTCATATCACAGATGAAATAAAACGAAGGATAAAACTTGTAACTCTGGGAAAAAAATTTGATATCGTGATTACTGAAATCGGAGGAACAGTAGGTGATATAGAATCACTCCCATATATTGAGGCAGTTCGTCAGATGAAATGGGAACTCGGACAGAAAAACTGCATTGTCATTCATCTTACACTTGTTCCCTATTTATCAGCTTCAGGAGAGCAAAAAACAAAACCCACACAACATTCGGTTAAGGCTCTGCTCGAAGCAGGAATTCAACCTGACGTTCTCGTTTTGCGAACAGAAAAGTCTCTTTCAGAAGATATTAAAAAGAAAGTTGCACTTTTCTGTAATGTCGAAGAATATGCTGTTGTTGAATCAGTTGATGTTTCAACTATTTATGAAGTGCCAATGCGAATGCTTCAGGAAAATCTCGACCAGACGGTCCTTCGTAAGTTAGATCTATCTCCTGGCCAGGAGCCTGATTTGAAAGAATGGCATGAATTTCTTGAAAGAATTAAAAATCCGGAATATAATGTTAATATAGGCCTTGTTGGAAAATACGTAGAACTTCACGACGCATATAAATCTATATCTGAGTCGTTTGTCCATGGCGGTTCGGCTAACAAGTGCCGTGTTAATACAAAACTTATTTCATCAGAGAGTATTGATGAAACAAATGTTACCGAAATCCTTAAAGATCTTGATGGAATTCTTGTTGCTCCTGGCTTTGGCTCACGTGGAATTGAAGGCAAAATTATAACAGCAAAATATGCCAGGGAAAATAATATACCTCTTTTCGGAATCTGTCTTGGGATGCAATGCGCAGTTATTGAATTTGCAAGAAATGTACTCGGCTTTTCAGATGCACATACTACCGAAATTGACCATAAAACAAAATATCCGGTAATAGATTTGATGGAAGAACAGAAAAATATAACTTATATGGGCGGGACAATGAGGCTGGGTGGATATAAATGCATACTCGACCCCAACTCACGGGCTTACAGAATTTATGGCACAAAGGAAATTATTGAACGACATAGACACAGGTATGAGTTCAATAACAAATATCTTGATGACTTTGTAAAAAAAGGAATGATCCCTGCCGGCATAAACCCGGAATCAAATCTTATAGAGATTATGGAACTTCCTTCACATAGATGGTTTACAGGAGTTCAGTTCCATCCAGAATACAGCAGTACTGTTGTTAAGCCTCATCCTCTTTTCGTCGATTTCATAAGAGCCTGTATAGAATACAATAAGGAGAAAAATGATAGTAATTAAATTATGGACAAAAACACAATTACGGGGCTATTACTAATATTCGCAATCTTTATTGGTTTTGGCATTTATAATAATTACCGCTTAAATAAAATTTATGAGTCAAAAGTAGTTCTGGCTGATTCACTTTATAAAGCCGGTAATTATGAAAAAGCCAGAATTGAATATATGAATGCATTGAACATTAAACCAAACCAGCCTGATGTTGTTCTTAAACTCAATGAACTTAATCAGTTTCTTGAAATTTCACAACCTGCGGCTGAAAAAGATACTACAAAACAAGCCGTTACTCCTGCTATACAAACTGAAATAATTTCTGATACTGGCAAATTGGAAAATATTAATAAGTACGGTATATTTTCCAGTAAAGCTGAAGGACAAAACGATTTTATAATTCTTGAAAATGACCTGGTCGAATTAAAAATATCATTGAAAGGTGGACGAATATATTCAGCTAAACTTAAACAGTATAAGGATTATAATTCCGGACCACTTATTTTGTTCGACGGAGATTCGACAGTTTTCAGCCTGAACTTCTTTACAGCCGATAATAAGCCTGTACAAACTAATGATCTCTTTTTTGTGCCGGTTTCTGACGAAAAGCATATCACGGTTACAGATAATCCTGATACTGTTTCTCTCAGACTTTATGCCGATAGCAGCAAATATATAGAGTATATCTATACACTTGAACCCGGCAAATATACTGTTGATTTCAAAGTAAATTTTGTCGGGATTTCGGATCTCATTGCCAGGAATCAGAGTACAATTACTCTCGACTGGAAAATGTATGCTCCACAGAAAGAAAAAGTGAGATCAAACGAAGAATCATATACAACTATTAAATTTAAATATTATCAGGATGATGTTGACGGATTCAAAGAAAGATCAACAAAAGAATCTGAAGAAGCTGATATTACAACACGACTTAGCTGGATAGCTTTTAAAGATCAGTTTTTTTCATGCGTGCTAATTGCAGAGGATTTTTTTCAGAATGCCCATCTTTCTCAGAGACGAACTATTTCCTCTCCAAAATACATAAAATATTTTACGGCTGAAATTGGAATCCCTTTTAATCCAGTAAATACCCAGTCGATAAATATGAAATTTTACCTGGGTCCAAACCATTTTTCAACTCTCAAAAAAGAAGGCATGCAACTTGAGCAGCTTGTTACGCTAGGAAAAAATATTGTTAGATGGATAAATCAGTTTCTTATAATTCCAATTTTCAACTGGCTTAATAAATATATCGGAAACTATGGTATCATTATTCTTATTCTGACAATAATTATAAAAATAATTCTTTTCCCTCTTTCGTATAAGTCTTTCCAATCGCAAGCAAAAATGCAGGCCTTAAAACCATTAGTTGATGAGATATCAAGGAAGTATCCTAACAAGGAAGATGCGATGAAAAAGCAACAGGCCACTATGGAACTATACAAAAGGGCAGGAATAAATCCACTTGGCGGCTGTCTTCCTACATTGCTCCAGTTCCCTATACTTTTTGCAATGCTCAGGTTTTTCCCGACTTCAATAGAACTCAGGCAACAGGCATTTCTCTGGGCAAAAGATCTTTCCTCATACGATTCGATATTAGATCTTCCTTTTAAAATCCCGATTTATGGAGATCATGTAAGCCTTTTCACTTTGCTCATGACTGCCTCCACAATACTGACTATGAAAATATCAGATTCAACATCCGGACAAAGTCAGCCAGGAATGAAGTTCATGATGTATATGATGCCTCTGATGTTTATGGTTTTCCTTAATAATTTTTCAGCAGCTCTGACTTATTATTTCTTCCTTACAAATATTCTGACATATATTCAGAACCTGATATCGAAAAAGTTTGTAAATGCTGAAGCTATAATTGCTAAAGTAGAAGAGAGTAAAAAGAAACCTATAAAAAAATCTAAATGGCAGCAACGGCTTGACGAAGCTGCTAAGGCACAAAGAGTTAAACAATATAAAAGATAAATTTATTATCTCTCACTTTCCTAATTTTTACTTTTATTTATTATTTATAGCCATAGCTTTATCAACCTAAAAATCAAAAAAAGTTAATTTTTAAAAAAAATGTATGATTTCTGAAAAAAATATTTCTAAATTTAAGAATTAATAAATTAAATAATTAATGGGTAAAAAGGTTAGAAACAAAGATTTAGCAGAAAAACTCGGGGTTTCATGTACTCTTGTTTCATTAGTTCTGAATAATAAGGCTGATCAACATGGCATAAAAAAGGAGACCCAGGAAAGGGTTCTTGCTCTTGCAAGGCAAATGGGTTATTTCGATACCGGTGAAGAGAAAAAAGCTCCTCAAATAATTGAGCCATTGCCAGGTATTATAGGTATGGTTGTTCCGTCTCTTCATGAATATTTTATTTATGAACTGACACCATATCTTGAAAAAGCCTTCGAAAGCATAGGTATAGGATTTACTGTTATATCGAGAGATCCAGATGATCAACGATTTAATCGTTTCATAAATGCTTTCAGAAAATTTTTTAGCGGATTAATTCTTGTAGGCGATGCAGCCGATGATAAGACAATCAGAACTCTTAAAGATGAGGACTTCCCTTTTGTATTACTTGAAAAGACAACCGATAAATACCGCCTTAATACAGTGGCAACCGACCTCTCAGCAGGCGTGGAAATGATAACCGGCCATGTCAATAATCTTGGTTACAAAAATGTACTGGTCATTGCAGGTAAAAAAAGCTATAAGTCGCAGGAAAAAATTATCAAAGAACTTATTGACTCACTTAACAAACTTACGACTAACGATAAAAAACAGTCTCTCGAAATTATTCGTGAGCCAGCTGCTGGCGAAGAAATTGATATTCAGTTTATGGAAAAATATCTCCGCCCTCCATTAAGTATCCAGGTATTGGTTGTTATGAACTCAGAGCTTGTTTTCCCGCTTATGGCAGCACTTGAAAAAAAGAAATTAAGAATTCCTCACGACATTGCACTTATCTCTTTTGAAGACGGCCCTGGCTTTGAATTTCTGCACCCTTCAATAACAGCACTAAGAAGACCTCTGCCTGGCCTGGCTCTTAAAGCATCGAATATGATATGGTCGGAAGTAAAAAACTCAGGAAAAGGAAAATATAGACGACAGGTAAACTTGAGCCCTTCCCTTATCATAAGAAAATCTTGCGGTTCCTTATAGTTCCTTGTGCTTAAATTCTTAAGTAATCAGAACTCCCTTCTTTTAGATTTTAATTTGTGATTGAATCCAATATGTGATATGAATAATTTATTCATTATCATATTATTAACAGTTGTTTATAAATTTAATCTTTATTTTCCACCTTACCGCCTGTAAAATAATTATATTTGCAAATGTATGGTGTATTGCATAACTTTTAAATGCAATCAAGAGGGAATACGGTGTGAATCCGTAACAGTACCCGCTGCTGTGATACCCGGTCAGCATTTCGACCATGGTTTTTGATAACCTGCCACTGTCCGCCCACTGGCCGATGGGAAGGCTTCAAAAATCGGGATAAGTCAGAAGACCTGCCATATATATTCAATAATTCTAAGCTTTCGGGAAGAAAAGCAGAGAATCATTTATGATTCAAAAAACTTTATTCTCCTGTCAGTTAAGAATATTGATGAGATTTAAATTATTGTTTAATCTTAACTCTAATCTTATGAATGTGAAATTCTTTTCCTGCATGCTCCGAAGTGGCAACATCAAAGATTTTCCTGAAACCCAAACGAAATGAGATTCCATGTGTCGTTAATATTATCGTTTTGTGCTATCTCTTCAACTCTTTATGCACAACATTCACTGTTTACCGATACAATAATAATCAATGAAATAGTGGTGCACGGGAATTATCCCGGAAGCATAAACAGCGGTTATCGGAAATATGAAGTTGATTCTGCAGCATTAAGTGAGAAAAAAGTATCCACTCTTTCAGAGATTCTATCCGAAACAATTCCTGTTTATTTAAAAAACTACTCACCCGGAGGCCTCTCTTCAATATCATTGAGAGGCACCACTGCAGTTCATTCTCAGGTATTATGGAATGGGCTAAATCTTTCTTCGCCAATGCTCGGGCAGTCTGATTTTTCACTTATCCCGGCAGGATTTATTGATGAACTATCAATTGAATACGGAAATGCTTCGATCATCAAGGGAAACGGGACTTTCGGAGGACTTATCAATATAAATACGAAGCCCGACTGGAATAACAAATACGATTTTTCCCTGACAGGGAATGCCGGCAGTTACGGATTGTTGTCGGAACGATTGAAAGCATCGGCAGGAACATCAAAATTTAAGTCTGTAACAAGAGCATTTTTAGAGACCGCCGACAATAATTTCAAATACATTAATGATGTAAGCGATGCTGAACCAGTTGTTGAACATAGACATAATTCCGAAACATCGCTAAAGGCAATAATGCAGGAATTATATTTCCGTGGTGAAAAAACAAATACATCCGTTGCATTATGGCTTCAGTCGTCAAACCGTAACCTGCCTTCGAATATTCTTATTACATCAGAAAATAGTGGTGAAAGGCAAAATGATGAATCACTTCGACTTGCTATAAATCATACAAGATCAGGCAAAAAGTCAATTCTCGATTTTTCATCCGGAATATTGTACGATCATTTGGATTATATTAATGAGAAAGCTTCTATAAAATCGGATAACCGTTCATCAGTTTTTATAGTGAAAGCATCGGATGAACTACCTCTTAAAGGGGCATCTCGCTTAAAAATATCGGTAACGGAAGAGTTAAGCATTGTCAATAGCGTCAATTATGACGGGGGAAAAACAAGAAATGTCTTTACTGTCAGCGGCATAGCACGGAAAAAATTATTCGATGATTTAGGCGCTACTTTAATTATTAAGGAAATTTTGCCTGACAATGAATTACTGGTACCTGATTTTTCGGCTGCTCTGGATTATACATTTTACGGAAAGCAGAAAAAATGGCTTAAAATTAATTTTGCGCGAAATTCAAGGCTTCCTACTCTTAATGATATGTACTGGAATCCAGGCGGTAATCCGGATATCGATAACGAATATTGTTATTCAGGCGAACTAAACTTCGGAATAGATATTGATATTGCACCCGGCAATAAGATCGAGTCAGAATTGTCTCTTCATACTTCAAGAATAAGGAATATGATTCAATGGCTTCCGGGTGAATTCAGCTACTGGTCGCCGGTAAACATACAGTCAGTAAATATTAACGGTGTTGATGCCAATATAATGTTCTGGGGAAGCTCAGGCAGATTGAGATATGATTTATCAGGCCAGCTGGCTCTTACTGCCTCAGTATATAAATCCGGTTCTTCTGAAATTTCTGGTCGCCAGTTGATATATGTACCACGGCTTCAGGCAGGTGGAACGGCAAAACTTAAGTATTCAGTATTTTATGCGGCAATTAATTCTAACGTCACAGGGCGCCGCTATACAACTACCGATAACAGCTCCTTTCTAAATGGCTATTGTTTAATAAATACCGAAACAGGAGTAAATCTTACAAAAGGATTCAACAGACTGAAACTGACATTCAGGATAGAAAATTTCACGAATACAAGATATCAGCTAATCGAATTTTATCCGATGCCCGGAAGAACATATTTATTTTCGATAGAATACCGTATAACAAAATGAAAAGGCATATCATTATAGTAATTTAATCAACTTTTAAAGAAACAAAAATCATGAAAACTTATTCAATTATTGACATCTTATTTTGTCTTTTATTGTGTATTATTTCCTGCACTCCTTCTGACGATACTATGGATACGGCTTTCCCTGGCGGAGAAGGAATTTTTATTGTTAACGAGGGTAACTTTATGGCCGGAAACGGCTCCGTTTCTTTTTATTCTTTCGATTCCCGTAAAGTCTATGATGATGTCTTTTCCAGAGTCAACGGACGCCCTCTGGGTGATGTTCCAAATTCAATGGTAATTTCAGGAAAAAAAGGTTTCATTGTGGTAAACAATTCAGGGAAGATTGAAGTGGTCGAAATCAATTCGATGAAATCGGTCGGTTCGATTACCAATCTGAATTCGCCCCGGCAGATGCTTGTAATAAATGACACTAAAGCTTATGTGTCAAGCCTATATTCTACAAAGTTGTATGTCATAAATACAGAAAGTTATTCAGTTTCAGGACAAATTGAAATAAGGCGAAGCTCTGAGGCAATACTGATGAAAGATAATCTGGCATTTGTTTCATGCTGGTCGGGAGGGAATGAAATAATTGTAATAAATACACTTAATGATTCTGTTATTGATTCAATTAAAGTAGGTCAGGAACCTGAAAGTATGGCATTTGATAAGAACGGGAAATTATGGGTACTCTGTTCAGGCGGATATACCGGGGAATATTATCCTGAGATCGATATGATTAATACTTCAACTCGAAGAATTGAAAAGATTTTCAAATTCGATTCGAATAAATTATACCCTTATTCGCTTTGCATAAACAGTTCGGGCGATACCTTATATTATATTGCAAAATACGTATGGGAATTGCCTGTTATGTCATTACAACTTCCTTCTGAACCATTAATCAAAGATTCCGGAAGAACGTATTATAAAATTAATGCGGGTCCGTCCGACGGCCGTTTATATATTACTAATGCAGTTGATTATCAGCAGAGAGGATATTTGCTTATGGCAGGAAGGAATGGAGAAATTATTGATTCTGTCAGAGTTGGCATTATCCCGGGTGCAATGTGTTTTAAAGTAGAATGAACAAAATATTAATTATAAACTGACTTAATAAAATAAACAATAACACATAAGTGAATAGAAACACAATGAGAAAATCAATTCCATATTTTTGCTTAATATTTATTTCCATTTTAACAGGTGCATGTAATATCGGGAGTACTCCGAAAAATAAAGAGCAGGATAATTATCATAACAGAATAAAATATGCGTCACATCTTAATATTGAAGAATCGGAAGATTATTCGAAACTGAGTGTAATTAATCCCTGGCAGAAAACTACTGAGACAAGATTTGAATATTATCTTGTAAGAAACAGAGGGAAGAAGCCTGATGTCGAAGATTCTTCGATGATTATTAATGTACCTGTAAAAAAGCTTATTTTGATGTCAACGACATATATTCCGATGATATCTGCTCTTGGAGTCGCCGGTGCAATTAAAGGTGTGTCAGGTACAAATTTTATCTATGACAACGAAATAAGAAAGATGGTTTCCAATGGTCTTATCCAGGATGTAGGTTACGAAGAAAATCTAGATAAAGAACGTATTATTAATATTGCGCCTGATCTGGTAATTGCCTATGGCGTAAGTGGTGAAACTGCAGGGTACTCCAGCAAGCTAAGGGAGTTTGGAATAAAGGTGCTTTTCAATGCCGATTATCTCGAAGAAACACCTCTCGGCAGAGCAGAATGGATAAAAATGTTCGGTGCTTTATTTTGCTTGCAGGATAAAGCCGATTCTATCTTCAACAGTATTGAATCGGAATACAATAAATTAAAATTATATATTGATAAGAAGATTGATTCAAAACCTGAAGTAATGCTCGGTTTACCATGGCAAAACGTATGGTATATAACCCCGGGCAACTCATATTTAAGCAATCTGATTGATGATGCCGGAGGCAATTATATATGGAAAGAACTGACAGCAAACTATGCTGTTCCAATGGGCATAGAAAATGTATTTGTAAAAGCTGAACATGCAGAATACTGGCTCAATACAGGAGACGCTTCAAGCTTGAGTCAGATTTTTGCAATCGACAGGCGTTTTGCTTTCCTGCCACCTGTAATAAAAGGGAATGTATATAACAACAACAAAAGAATTTCTCAGGGCGGAGGAAATGACTATTGGGAGAGCGGCACAATAAAGCCTCATATAATACTTAAAGATATTGCCTCTATAATTCATCCCGAACTTTTCGAAGGGTATGAACTCTTCTATTACAAGAAACTCGAGTAATGGAAATAACAGGATTACAGAAGAGAAAAACAAATAATAGTATTCAAAAACGAAAAAGTAGAATTTTTTTCTTTTTGTTTTTTCTAACCGCATTGATGTTCGTTCTGGATATTATTTTCGGTTCAGTTACAATCCCATTTCATGACATATTAAATAGCCTTTTCGCGAATGATAATTCAAATATCAACACAATAATTGTAAAGTTCAGGATTCCAAAGGCTTTTACTGCCATTCTTGTTGGAGCAGCCTTATCGGTAAGCGGACTGCAGATGCAGACTGTTTTTCGTAATCCTATGGCAGGGCCTTATGTATTGGGCATTAGCGCAGGTGCAAGTCTGGGCGTTGCTTTTGTAATATTGGGATTTTCATCATGGCTGGAACCATCAACTGTAAAGTCACTCGGTCCCTGGCTCATCGCTGCAGCTTCATGGATTGGTGCCGGACTGGTTCTTATCATTATCTTATATATTGCAGTAAGAATTAAGGATATACTGACTGTCCTTATCATCGGGATTATGTTATCCTCCGGTATTTCCGCCATAGTCAGCATTATGCAGTATTTCAGTCACGAAACAATGCTGAAGTCCTATGTCATCTGGACTATGGGAAACCTGGGCAATGTTACATCAGATCAGCTCTTTGTTATGGCTATCTGTATTATCGCAGGATTGCTCTTGAGTTTTATATCTGTTAAAATGCTCAATCTCCTTCTTCTCGGGGAAAAGTATGCACATACACTTGGATTGAATTTAAAGGCAGCAAGGGCATTGATATTTACCTCTACCAGTTTGCTCGCCGGAACAGTCACTGCTTTTTGTGGGCCTATAGGTTTTATTGGAATAGCCGTTCCTCATATCGCAAGAATTTTACTCAAAACATCCGACCATAGAAAACTTATTCCTGCCACTATGCTTATCGGCAGTGCAGTTTTGCTTTTCAGCGACCTTGTATCTCAACTTCCAGGCTCCGATAAAGTCCTTCCGCTTAATGCCGTTACTTCACTCATTGGAATACCGGTAGTTATCTGGATTATCCTACGAGACAGGAAATATCAGGAAACTATATGAAAAATTCAACTACAAACTGTGTATTTAAAATCGAATCACTTTTAATCGGTTACGGAGGAAAGATATTCAATCCATTGCTTCCTTCCATTACTGTTTCGGCCAATGAAGGAGAACTTATTGCAATAATAGGCCGAAACGGAACAGGGAAGAGCACACTGTTGAAAACTATTGCCGGTTTATTAAAACCTCTTGAAGGTACAATTTATATTGAAGATAAAAATATTGAAGAGTTCAAACTTAATGAACTCGCTCATGTAATAGGTTATGTATCAACCGAACAGGTAAGAGTCGAAAATATGAGAGTTATTGAACTGGTTGGAATGGGGAGGTACCCTTATACCTCATGGACCGGAAATATGACGGCAGAAGACCATGAAAAAGTATCTGTTGCTATTGAGCAGACCGGACTTATCAATATCGCCGGAAGGTTTATCAATGAATTATCTGATGGCGAAAGGCAAAGAGCTATGATAGGACGGGTTGTTGCTCAGGATACTCATCTTATTTTACTTGATGAACCTACTGCATTTCTCGATATAAACCATAAATATGAAATAATTCATTTATTGAGGAAACTTGCAGATGAAAATAATAAATCAATACTTTTTTCAACTCACGATATACAGGCGGCAATGAACGAATGTGACAGAATCTGGATGTTATCACAGGAGACATTTTGTGACGGAGCACCTGAAGATCTTGTACTGAGGGGTGATATCGAGAAATTGTTTAGTAATCCACATGTTTTTTTTGATAAAAAGAATGCGAGAGTTTCTTTCAGGAAGGATTTTATAGGAGAGGTTTATATTTCAGGGAAAGGGGATGGCAAACTATTGACCGAAAAAGCGGTACAAAGAGTGGGATTTAGAAGCACGAGCAACAATTCGGTCATAAAGATTGAGGTTGAAAAAGACGAGTCCGGATATTACTGGACATGCCGAAACTATGATAAATTACCCGAAAAATTCAGAACGATTTATGAAACAATAAGATGGCTCAAGACCAATTATCGCTCAAACCGGATTGGCTGATTGTAATTATCTGTTATTTTTCCGGTAGTCATCTATGAATGACTCTATTGATTCAACAGGCAGTTTTTTTGCTATAATCTTTTTCTCCCTGTCGAGAATATATATTAAAGGTGTGGAGGTTATATTATAATAATAATCATATCTGGTTATTCGTTGTGGATCCCAGCCATTAATCCATGTTAGTCTGTTTTCCTGAATATATTTTTCCCATTTTTCTCTATCAGGCTGCGTGCATACGGCAAAAACTTCAATTCCTTTGTCCTTGTTCTTTTCGTAATAATCTCTAAGGATTGGAATTGCCTGCTGGCAATGACCACAGTCAGGCTCCCAGAAGACCAGAATAGTAAAATCTTTTTTTATATCATAAAGTGAAACGAAAACATTATTGAAAGTATTCATTACAAGGTCGTGTGCTTTTACTCCGATAAGATTCGGACGGATTCTATCAACCTCTTTTTTCAGATTATCTCTCCACTCCTGAGTGGTCCAGTCAGCCTTACCCGACAGATATATCTCGTCGGCAAGTTTTACAATTATAGCATCATGTCCCATTATCTCGCTTTCGCGGAAATGGTTGAAGAGATAAACCGATACATACTGGAAAATCTTGTAATTATTTGATGAAAGCGCAATTATTCTATCAATTTCTTTATTAATCGAATCGGCTAATTGTATAACCACATTACTGAAGAAATCGTTGAGTTTTGAATGAAAAATAGGAGTCCTCAGAATCCTTTCGTCATTAAAATCAATATTATCAAAATAATGGTCTTTATTGTACAGGTATGTTAAAAGATATCTTACAGAATCAGGGTTTCTGGTTCCCTCAGGTATGTTGAAAGGAGGAATTTCAACCGGTATAATTGCTTTTACAAGCATGGCAAGAAGAGTGCCCTCATATCGTTCAGCAACTTCGCGAAGAAAATTTTTCATTTGAGTTTCCTGTTTAATTCTGGCTTCGCCAAGGATTTTCAATGAATCAGGATTATTCTTGTTTTTCTTGTATCTTTCACTCAATTCAGAAGCTTTCGCCTGCAGTTTTATCCAATTTCTCTGATAATCAAGAAAAGCTGAATTTTCCTCCGAACCTTTGAATTTCAGAGAATTAAAGTAATCGGGATATGAACATGTAACTTCAAAATTCTGATCATCTGAAATAAGTATCTCAAAATATTTCTTCCCTGGAAGTACAATCATATAAATACCCTGGGGAAGTGGCTCATTACCTTTTATAACCGCTGCACCAGATTTGTCGAGTCTTATTGAATCCTTAATATATTGTTTGTCGCCAAAATGATAGGCGAGATATAGAGTGGAATCAGCCAGTCCGTCTATTTTCAAGGCTATTTCATATCCCTTGTTAACCTGGCAACCTACCTCTATGCTGAATATGATAAGAAAATAAGTTATTAAAGATCGCATTTTACCTGATTTCTTTTCAAAGCAAAAATAGTTAATGCAATTTCTTTGCCAAAAGGTTAAAATTGATTATTAAGAAATAAATATTACATTTGGACAAGTATATTCGGGGAATGAAGGGATTATGATTTCGATACTTATTCCTGTAAATAATTACGATATAGTTGCCCTGGTACACAGTATGAAGGATGGGATTATAAAAGTGCCGGAATATTGTGAAATTATTATAGGCGATGACGGCTCATCGGCTGATTTCAATGAAAAATATCGTAAACTTGAATGTGACAGGGTAAAGTTAATTGTTTCGGAAAAAAATATTGGGCGAGCAGCAATCAGAAACAGACTTGCACAGGTAGCAGCCGGTGATTATCTTTTGTTTATAGACGCTGATGCTATGATACCTGCCGGCACAAGTGAAGCATATCTTAAAAAATGGCTTCCTTATGTAGGTAAGTACAGAGTGATCTGCGGCGGCATTTTATATCGGAATATACCTCCAGAAAATCCTGATTTAATACTCAGGTGGACTTACGGAAGGCATAGAGAACAAAAGAAGGCTTCTGAGAGAAATAAAAAACCTCATACTTACTTTTCGACATTTAATTTCATGATTGAAAAGGTTGTAATAACTAAGATACGGTTTAATGAGGAGATCAAACAATACGGTCATGAAGATACATTACTGGGCTATCAATTAAAAAAAGCAGGGATAGAAGTATTTCATATTAATAACGGACTGCTTCATGAAGGGCTTGAATCGAACAGAGAGTTCCTTAACAAAACCAGGCTCGGCATTGAAAATCTCAGCCTCCTCTATGATAAAGTAACCGATAAGAAAACATTCGCACAGTCGGTGAAACTCCTGAAACTTTATAATAAACTCAAATTTTTAAGGCTAACTGGTATTTTTTCATGGATTTTTATCCATTATCGAGAAAGAATGGAAAAGAGACTCGACTCTCCTAAAGTTTCACTGTGGCTATTCAGTCTTTACAAGATAAGTATGTTTTGTGTTTACAGAGCTATTCACGAGCGGAAAAATATTTTGCCGGTATTTTGATTTCTTTAATAAAATTTGATTGTCGTACGTTATAAAATTCTTTATATTTCAGTTTTTATAAGTTCAATATTCCCATCATCTCTTTTTTCGGCCTTAAGTATAAAATCGAACTTATCTGTCATAGTACAATAGAAAAAATCGGAAGGAGGGGAGAACTCAAGATTTTCAGGAGCAAAAAAACGCTTACCTGATGTTTTTCTCAATTGTTGAATTTTATTACTGAAATCTTTTCTACCACCCTTAATTCTGTCGACAATATATTGTGCACAAAGAATGTCTTCATCCGCAGTTTGATTTGCTCTATATCCCATTGCTACAAGGGAAACAGTTTTAGGGTTGATTTTTTTTATATATTTTGCAATTGCTTCAGCATTTACAAAGCTTCCCGCCAATAATATATCGGCATTTACAGCGTTGAGAAGTCCGTTCGTTCCGGCAGTAGTAGTTTGAATAATAGTTTTCCCCGATAAATCATTTAAAACTATTTCCGTTGGGCTGTTTCCGAAATCAAATCCAGGTATTTTTCTTTCATCCCTTTCACCTGAAAGGAGTGCATCATTATATAACGATTTAAGCCTGAAAGCCTCATCCACACTGTTTGTTACGATGATACGTGAAGCACCCTGATTAAAAGCATAGCACGAGACTGAGAAAGCTCTGAACACATCTATAACAACCGTAAGTCCTGTAGCGTTACGGGCGCCATCAATAAATTCAAGAATTTTGATATTCATAATTTAAATCCGACTTTAAAGTTACAACAAAATTTCATTTCAGTAATTTATTATCTTTGAATCATAGTAAAGCATTCGAAACCTTTTTATGGAAAATCCTATTTCATGGTTTTTCAAAAAGCTGAAAGATATAAATAATCTTATCTGGCACACACCCCTTTCGGAATTTTCGAAACATAAGGTAATACTTATAAAGCAATTGAGAATTGTATTTGTTGCTGCAAAAGGCTTTGTCAATAATAAAGTACAGTTGATGGCCTCGGCACTGACTTTTTATTCAATGATGTCGGTTGTTCCTATAGCTGCTATTGCATTTGCTATTGCAAAAGGATTTGGTCTTGAGCAGAGCCTCGAGGAGCAATTGATAAAAAATTTTCAGGCACAGCGTGAAGTACTTGATTGGCTTATCACAAACGCAAGAAATGCACTGAATGCAACCAGAGGAGGATATATTGCAGGTATTGGCGTTGTTATACTCTTCTGGTCTGTCATGTCACTTCTTGACCATATTGAAAGTTCATTTAATGATATATGGGAAATAAGAGTTTCCCGTCAATGGTATAGAAAGTTTACCGATTATCTGACTATAATGCTTATTGCTCCGGTTTTTATTGTTCTTTCAGGAAGCATAACGGTTTTTATCAACACTAAACTTACGGAGTTTATGGCAAACTCTGCTATTCTTGAAGAACTAAAGCCCTTAGTATCTTTTCTTGTGAAGCTTCTGCCTTTTATAATTACATGGCTGATACTGACCGTTCTTTATATTGTAATGCCAAATACAAGGGTACAATTTAAGTCAGCTTTGATTGCAGGAATTCTGGCAGGTTCCTTTCTTCAGTTTGTTCAATGGCTATACATTGACCTCCAGTTTGGCATTACAAAACTTAACGCAATATACGGTAGCTTTGCTGCAATACCTTTATTTCTTGTCTGGCTACAAATGAGCTGGATTATTGTTTTATTAGGGGCTGAGTTATCTTATGCAAACCAGAATTTTACAAGATATGAATTTGAAAAGGAAGCCCTTAATATAAGTTACTTTCATAAAAAAGCTCTCACTCTTATGATTATGAGTAAGCTCGTTAAAAATTTTGCAGAAGGATTGCCACCTCTGAGCGCAGAGGCATTATCGAGCGAACTTAAAATACCTGTACGTCTTGTAAATGATATTGTTCAAGACCTTAATACTGCCGGACTTGTGTCAGCCGTTCTTAAAGACGAAAGTAAGGAGAGGCTTTATCAGCCTGCGGTAAATATCGACCTAATCACAATAAATTATGTACTCTCTAATCTTGAGAAAAAAGGTGTGGAACAGAAATATCTGGCAACAAACAAAGAATTCGAAAAAGTTAGGTCAATTCTCGAAGAATTTGAAAAGCATATAGAGAAATCTAAAGCAAATGTACTTATAAAAGACTTATAATCATTTTGTGAATTAAAAGTTATTGCTTCGTGATTATTTTATTTATCTGTTATAAAATTTATGAAATCGGAATAATTTGACCAGTTTTGGAAAATATAATGTTGCATTGGTAAAACTATTGTCTTTGTTTCAGAATGATTTTTCCAGTATTTCAATTGTGATTTTGCAGGAAAAATTCTGTCCTTTTCCGGAATAACGGCATAATCCCATTTAAAATCCTGTTCCGAATATTCCGCCATTCTGTTATAAAGCCACCGTAATTCATCAACCATTGATTTTAATGTTCTATGCGGTATTCTCTCTTTATTGTCGCAGTAATAATTCTTATTTCCAAACATTCTGTAATAATATTTATTAATATCTTTTTCGGTAAGTGAATTCAGCTTTTTTTCAAAAAAACTCAAAGGTAAGCCATATTTCTTATCAACAGGATTAGGTATTCCGCCCACTGCAATTTTAATATCGGGTTTTATAAAAGTCCTCTGTAGCATATATCCGGCTGTCCACACGCCAAAAGACCAGCCTATCAATATTATTTTTGAATAAGTTTTAATTTCGGGTAAAAGAAGGGCCTCATCGGAAGAATAATCGTAAAAAAGAATAAAATCATGATCATCTGTACATAAAGGGACGAGTAAATTTTCGTCGACGCCCCATCCTCCATACAAAACAACAAGCTCTTTATTCTTTTCTCTTCGTTTGATGTATGTCTTCATTTTATACTAATGTACTTTCGAAAAAAACATTAATGTGGATTTTTCTCGTAAAGAAGTAAATATAAACTGTTTTTAAACCTGGTCATAAAATAAATAATTATTGATTTCATCAGTATAGTATAGGCCGATCTGGAATGATTTTATTCAATATAATGTAGAAACTATTATTTTGAAAAATTAATTATTAAAATCGAATCAAAGGTGTAAAATAAAAAAGAGGAGGGGATAAGTGTGTATAGGGAGCGGGCTTTTGAGATAGTCCCCGTGTCTACTGTCTGATAAAAGGAAGGTACCTCGATAAGCTGGCGCTATATCATCGGTCCTAAAATGTGAAAGTCAATGTCTGCAATACAATCCTGTTGAATCTCACATCTTATCCCTTTTTTTCCTCTTTTCTAACATCAAATATAAATAAAATTTTTTATAAAACAACTTTTTTAACTTTTTTTTAATTATTGATGAATTCATTTTTTAATATTATACAGACTCTTTTTCTGAAAAATATTTTATAAATTTGATAAGTATGTAAAGAATAAAATGAGAACCTATATCCCGGAGAAAGAGGAAGTTCACAAAGTAGGCAACGAAGGCGTGATTGCTGAATATGTCAACGATAAAGGAGGCTTATGGCATTATCATCCTGAATTTGAGATATATCTGAACCTTAAATGCAATGGTACCAGAGTTATCGGGGATAATGTGGAACTTTTTGATGAATACGATATGGTTTTAATTGCAGGGAATATACCACATTGCTGGAATTATTATAAAGCAAGTAATACCCTGCCTGAAAATCATGGTATTATTGTGCATTTTCCTCTGAGTTTTTTAGGCAGCGAACTGATTGCTCAATACGAAATGACAAAAGTGCGTGAACTATTTGATGAAGCCGAAAGAGGTGTGTGTTTTTCAACTCAGGATGCTAAAAACGCCGAGGAATATCTTAATTGCATGATTTTGCACTTCGGTATTGATAAAATCATCGATTTTTTTAATATTCTCAAAATATTATCATATTCTGAAAAGAGGAGAGAATTATGCACGGAGAATTATAAGATTGAAAATAATGGAATGAATAATAAGAGAATGACAGATGTTCTTAATTATATCCGTGAAAATTTTTCACATCCTATAACTCTTGAGGAAATAAGCAGAGTCGCTGAAATGAAACCATTTTCATTCGGAAAATATTTCAAGAAATATACTGGAACGGGTTTCATTAATTACGTTAATCAGATAAGAATGAACAGGGCAAGTTATCTCCTACGCGAAACATCTGAGACTATAAAGATTATCGCAAAAGAATGTGGTTTCGAAAGTATATCGAATTTCAATAAACAGTTTAAAAAAATTTTTGGAATCTCTCCAAAAGCTTACAGGGCACAATTCATAGTTACTTGATGTTTTTCTTATTATTAAAGAGTAAAAAATCATTATATTGGTATTCTTATTAATAAAATAGAAAGATATGAAGAGAGCATTTTGCTTTTCATTTTTAATTTTTTACTCTTTTTTTCTATCTGCACAAATTGGTAACGGGAATAACTGTTCAACACTGATAATAGGGAAGAATGCCAGTGCAGCAGGATGTGTTATTATAGGTCACAATGAAGATGATGGAGGAAATCAAATAATAAACTTCTATAAGATTCCCGGGAAAGATAACCATAAAGGAGAAATTGTAAGATTCAAAGAGGGAGCGTCAGAACCTCAAGTATCTCATTCCTTTGCATGTTTGTGGTTTGAAATGCCTGGCCAGGATTTTGCTGATGTTTATGTTAATGAGAATGGAGTCCTGATTACTTCAAATGCATGCCCTTCAAGGGAACTGTACGGAGAAATAACCGATGGTGGTATAGGCTATGAACTAAGAAGACTTGTTGCCGAAAGAGCTTTATCAGCTAGAACCGGAGTAGAACTTGCAGGATATCTTGTTGAGAAATGGGGATATAGTGGCTCGGGTCGTACATATACTATTGCTGACAAAAATGAAGCCTGGGTTTTTGCTGTGGTAAGGGGAAAAAACTGGATCGCAAAACGTGTTCCTGATAATCATGTAGCATTTATACCTAATTATTATACAATAACTGAAATTGATACTTCCGATACAGAAAACTTCCTTTACTCGAAAGACCTTATTAGTTATGCAACCAGGCGAGGATGGTATAATAAGTCAACGGATGGGAAATTTAATTTTGCTAAGGTTTATTCTGACGAAAGAAACTTTCGAAATATATCCAATATTGGTAGAATGTGGATTGCAACAAAACTTCTTTCAGGCAGGGAATATAGTATAGAAGATGAATTCCCGTTCAGTTTTGCTCCGGCGCGAAAATTGACAATGAAAGACATCCAGGAATTTCTTTCAAATCATTATGAAGGAACCGATCTGGATGATTCTATAAACTATTTAAAAGGAAATCCACACAACAATAAGGTACAGAATATCTGTGCATCTCATCAGCAACTTTCATTTATAGCGGAATTAAGGCAGAACATGCCGTTTGATATAGGAGGCCGAATATGGGTGGCTCCAAGAAGATGTTGTGTAAATCCTTATATGCCTATATATTTTGGTGTTACCGAATTCCCACCAAATATTAGTATGGATATTCCGGAAAAAGCGTATGAATTACACTTTAAACGCGACCAATCTATTTATGACAGGGCTAAACCTATGGCCTGGTGGAACTTTGTTGCTGTAACTGAATACATTGATGAAAATTTCAGAGAACGGTACCCGACAAGGAAAAAAATAAAAGAAAACCTTGAGCAGGAATTTTCAAAAATGGCTGGCCGTATCGAAAAAGACTATCTTCCGATTTATAAGAAACAACCTCAGAAAGCCGTTTCACTTCTTAATGATTTTACAAAGAAGGTTATTGAACAAACAATAGAAGAGAATAATAATTACCTTAATCGTTAAACTTAACCTGATTTATACCACGAGTATAATTAATAATCAATTCTTTACCACATTTTTAGAGGCCTCACAGAATATTATTAATCTTGCAGAATCTGAAAAAAGAATTAATTTTGAAAGCCGAACAAGGGTTCCGTAGCTCAGTTGGATAGAGCAACAGCCTTCTAAGCTGTGGGTCGAGCGTTCGAATCGCTCCGGAATCACAATAAATAAATTCGCTATCTTTAACGAGTATCCAGCAATAAAGGAATTACTCAATATTTTAAATCATTTGCTTCTCAATAGTGGTACAAACCTTACCATCGCAAGTCTTGTACGTTCAATCTTACCATTCTTTTTTACAGCAAGATATAGATATTGAGCCGATGAGGGTGAGCCGACAGGCATTATCAGCCTGCCATTTTCTGAAAGTTGGTCGAGAAGGGGCTGAGGTATATGATCACCTGCAGCGGTAACTAAAATAATATCGTATGGCGAATGTTCTTTCCAGCCGTTGTAACCGTCGCCGGTGCGTACAACGACATTTCTGTATCCGAGACGAGATAGCCTTTCAGCAGCTTCTTTTGCCAGTTCAGGGATGATCTCAATAGTATATACACTGTCAACTAGTTCAGCAAGGACCGCGGCCTGATATCCTGAACCTGTCCCAATTTCAAGTGCTTTTTTATTTTTTGAGGGCTTCGAAAGCTCGGTCATATACGCCACAATAAAAGGCTGAGAAATAGTCTGATTATAACCTATCGGCAAAGGCGTATCATCATACGCTCTGTCAATTAACTCTTCAGGTACAAACAAATGCCTTGGAACTTTAAGCATCGCCTTTATTATCTGTGGATTCCTTATGCCGTTGGCAACAATTTGTTTGTTCACCATCTCTTTCCTTAATTTAGTGTACTTGTCTTCTTGAGGAAAAGCCCGGGAACAGACAGACAACATTATTAAAAATAACATAAAAACTGACAGTAAGTTCTTTTTAACCATTAATCTTAATTTTGTTAGAAATGAATAACAACAAAATTCAAATTTATAAATAATATCCCAAAACTTTGAGGAATCCTTTGGAAATAAATTCAATAAGCGACCCAATTGGCAAAAGGTTTTTATTTGAGCCAATAGCTAAAATCAGAAGAATAAAAAGTGCTATTGTACCATATTTATATATTGCATTATATACTTCCGGATATTTTTTGAACCATTGAAAAAGGAGATGAGAACCATCGAGGGGAGGAATAGGAATAAGGTTAAAAATAAACAAACCCCAATTAATGAATATAGCATAAATAATGAGCTCACCCGCAATGCCAAATGAAAATTTAAAAACGACAAAAATGACCGAAAGTAACATTGCAGTTATGGCATTTGAAAGAGGGCCGGCAACGGCAATTTTCAAAACATCAATTTTTGGATTCCGCAAGTTCATTTCATTGAACTGCACAGGTTTTGCCCAGCCAAAACCGGCTATGAAAAGCATCAAAAATCCAAGAAGATCTATATGCTTCAGCGGGTTAAGAGTTACTCTGCCCTGTTCCGCAGAAGTGTTATCACCGCATCTCTGCGCTATAAAGGCATGACTGAACTCGTGCACTGTTAGTCCGATGATTATACCGGGCAATAATTTAAGACTGTAAAGGATGTCGAAACCTGCCATGAAAAAAAATCAATTTAAAATGCTTTTATAGTTGCATTTCAATATTTTTATTGTTGAGAAAAAAGCTTACGTTTACATACAGCGAATATATGGTTTATTTTATGAATATTTCAGGCAAAATATATGATTTGCAGGAAATAAAATTATACTTATAACTGTAAAACGATGAAATTCAGATTTATACTTTCAGCTCTACTTATATTTACATGTCTGGTTAATCTTAGAAGTCAGGTAGTAAACGATACATCGGTTTACCTTATAACATGCTCTCCTGGCACTGAAACCTACTCGTTATATGGGCACAGCGCTATCAGAGTAGCTATTCCCTCGGCAGGTATTGATGTTGTTTATAATTGGGGAGTTTTCGATTTCAACACGAAAAATTTTGTGTGGAAATTTGCAAGCGGCAAATTAAGATATATGCTCGGTGTTTATCCCTATAATGTTTTTCTGGAAGAATATCTAATTGATAAAAGATCAGTTTATTCGCAGAAGGTAAACATGGAATCGGAAGATTTAAAGTACTTGATGGCTCTTCTTGAAGAAAATTTAAAACCTGAAAATATTTTTTACCTGTACGATTTTTTCTACGACAATTGCTCTACAAGAATACGCGACCTATTTGAAAAAATATATAACGGAAAGCTTATCTATCCACCATATGAGAATAACGAAATCCCTACTTTCAGACAAAAACTATCGGAATACCATCGTAATTATCCATGGCTGAAACTTGGTATAGATTTTTTACTTGGCCTTCCTGCAGATAAAAAAGCAACATTTCGCGATCAAATGTTTCTACCTCTCGACTTGCAAAGAAACCTTTCACAAGTTGTAATTAACCGTAACAGAAAAATGATACCATTACTCCAGAATATAGAGACAATTTTTGAATTTGAATCAATGCAACAAAAACCACCATTTTACTCTTCTCCAATGTTAATCTTGATTGTAATTTTCGTTTTAATACTTCTTGTTAGTGTAAAATTTCAGAATACATTGTTTATCTATTATTTAGATATAGCTTTATTTGCAATTTTCACGATTCTATCTATTTTGATGATATTTTTCAACTTCATCACCGACCACGAACAAACAAAGTTGAATCTGAATATAATATGGTGCAATCCGTTTATATTACTATGCCTTTTATCGCTTGCTCTGAACAAAAATGGAATTATATGGTTCAAAATTGTTTTTTGGCTTTCAATTATTTCTATTCTGATTGCTCTTGTTTTTACCGGATATACAAATATTGCACTTGTTCCTGCTATAATGATTTTGGCTTTCAAAAGCGGTTACAGAGCTAATTTCCCCTGGTATCCTTTTAATCAGGTTGTTTTATTTAACAAGTAAAAATCTTCTACTTCATTTAACAATATTTTAACACATATTAACATGACTTTTCAGATTTGTGTTATTTTTTTGTCTTTCTGGTTTTTTAATAACAAATAATTATTTATTTACTTTTGCAGCTTTTAAAAAATAAATATGGAACAGACCGCCGATATTAAAATTCTTAATGAAAAGATCAGGGAAGAAAGTGCCTTTGTCGATTTAATAAAGATGGAAATGAGCAAAGTAATAATTGGGCAGAAACACCTTATTGAAAGTTTGCTTATTGGGTTACTGTCTAATGGACATATTCTTCTTGAAGGTGTACCAGGACTCGCAAAAACACTGGCAATTAGAACATTGGCTTCGATAATCGAAGCCAAATTCAGCAGGATACAGTTTACTCCTGATCTTTTGCCTGCCGATTTGACAGGTACAATGATTTATAGCCAGAAAACGGAAGAATTTACAGTAAGGAAGGGACCGATTTTTGCCAATTTCATACTTGCTGATGAAATAAACAGGTCGCCTGCGAAAGTTCAGAGCGCCCTTCTTGAAGCAATGCAGGAAAGACAGGTTACAATTGGTGAATATACTTTTAAACTTGATGAGCCTTTTCTTGTTCTGGCCACACAGAACCCTATCGAGCAGGAAGGTACTTACCCGCTTCCGGAAGCACAGGTCGACAGGTTCATGCTGAAAGTACTCATTGGTTATCCAACTATGAGCGAGGAAAAAAGTATATTACGCGAAAATATTGCAAAGGAATTTCCTAAAACAGATACTGTAATAAAAACTTCCGATATCCTTAATGCCAGAAATATTGTCAGAGAAGTATATATGGATGAAAAAATCGAAGATTATATTCTTAATATTGTTTTTGCTACACGCGAGCCGGAAAAATTCAACCTTGCGAAGTTTTCAGGCATGATCTCTTACGGAGCATCCCCCAGAGCTTCAATATACCTTGCACTTGCATCCAAAGCTTATGCTTTTATCCAGCGTAGGGGCTATGTAATTCCTGAAGATATAAGAGCAGTATGTGCCGATGTAATGCGTCACAGAATAGGACTTACTTATGAGGCCGAAGCTGAAAATATCAATCAGGATCATATTATCACCGAAATCCTTAATACAATAGAAGTTCCTTAGAATATGAAAATTAAATCAATAAAAGCTTTTATTATAATTATTACTGGTTGCCTGATTGTTTTTTTCCCGGCAAAGGGGCAGCCTAATCTTATCGGATATCACGAAAGAGAAGTGAGAAATTATATGAAAGTGAACCAAAAAGATATGGTTCTTCAGGGTTTGACCTTCAACAATACTTTCAGATATCTGAAATATACCGACAGAGGTCAGACACAAACGCTATTTTTCTTTTTATCAGCCGATTCGGTTTGCAGAAGTATCAGACTATTATGTGATAAAAACCTTAAAGATAATAAAATAGCCGAACTTAACTCAAAATACAAACCGATTGGAAATAACCAGTGGGAAGATGAAAGGAACGGACAAAAATACTCGGTTGAACTTAAAGACGAAGAATGGACATTGAATATCAGTATCAATGTCAAACCAAAAATATAATAGATTATTGTGGAAACTATTGAACTTCTTAAAAAGGTAAGAAGAATAGAGATTAAGGCCCGTGGACTCAGCAAACATATTTTTGCCGGTCAGTATCATAGTGCATTCAAAGGCAGAGGTATTGCCTTCAGCGAAGTTCGTGAATATCAATATGGCGATGATATCAGAAACATAGACTGGAATGTAACAGCCCGGTTCAACCATCCTTACGTGAAAGTTTACGAGGAGGAAAGGGAATTGACAGTTATGCTTCTCGTTGACGTTAGCGGCTCGGGTATGTTCGGCACCACAACTGGTTTCAAAAGAGAGGTAATGACCGAAATTGCCGCAGTGCTTTCATTTTCTGCTATCCTAAATAACGACAAGACAGGAGTTATTCTCTTTTCCAATAAAGTTGAAAAAATTATAAGGCCACAGAAAGGGAGTAAACACATTTTAAGAATCATCAGAGAACTCCTCGATTTTGAACCTGAAAACAAAAATACTAATCTTAATGAACCTCTACGTTACCTGACAAATGCCATAAAGAAAAGATGTACAGCATTCATTATTTCAGATTTTATAGCTCCCGATTTCGATGAATCATTACGAATAGCGGCAAATAAACACGATATAGCAGCCCTCAAAATATTTGACCCTGCAGAAAAAATGATATCTGATTTAGGTTTAGTAAGAGTTTGTGATCCGGAAACAGGATTGGAAAAATGGGTTGACACTTCATTGAAAAAGGTACGTGAGGAATATTCCAAATGGTGGGAGAGTCATACCAAAACAATTCAGAACGTATTTCGAAAAGCTGGAGTTGATTCGGCATGGATTTCTACAGGCGAGGATTATGTTCAGCCCTTGATAAGATTTTTTAAAAAAAGACAATAAATGAGGCGTTTTATATTATCGTTTTTTTTGATTTTTATTTTATCTTCTTATACGTTACCACAGGATGTGAGAGTAAAGGCCTCTTTTGACTCGACCAAAATATATATTGGCGACCATGTCAGATATATAATAACGTTTGATAAACCAAAGGATTTACCTCTTACTTTACCTATATTTAAAGACACTTTAATTAAACAAATTGAGATACTTAAAGGTCCAGTTATTGATTCATCCATTTTAAACGATAATTATATAAGGATAAAGCACGAATATTTAGTAACCTCATTCGATTCAGGATTCTATCAGGTTCCACCTGTTTATGCCGAGTTAAAGACCGGCTCGGGCATCCGCAGGTTTTATTCTGATTACGCCTGGCTTCAGGTAATGAGGGTTAAAATAACCCCTCCGGATACAACTTCTGCAATTTTCGATATAGTCGACCCTGCACGCGTCCCTGTTACAGCAGGAGAGGTTATCCCATGGATTCTCCTTGCATTATTTATAGGGTTACTTATATGGGTAATAATAAAGATAATAAAACACCGGAAAAAGGAAGAACCCTCTATGCAAGTCATTAGACCTTCCGAACCAGCACATATAATTGCTTTCAGGGAACTTGAAAAACTAAAATCGGAAAAACTATGGGAAAAAGGAGAAATTAAAAAATACTATGCCAGGCTAACAGAAATAATTAGACAATATCTTATGAACAGGTATTCAGTGCCGGCCCTGGAAATGACAACATCCGAAACACTTCAGGCATTATTATTGGCAGGAGTGAGCGAGGATGAAAATTATATTAAACTAAGAAAAATTCTTACTGAAGGGGATCTGGTAAAATTTGCAAAATATAAGCCTGAACCGAGCGAGAATGAACTTCTTTTCGACTATGCATGGGATTATATTAAATCAACTATGGTTACGGAGCAGACTCCTGAAACAGAAAAAGAAAAAACTGATTCATCAAAAGAGGAAATAAACGAATGAGAGGTATTGTATTTGCATCTCCAGGATTTTTATACTTACTGGCCCTCCTGCCATTAATGATATTACTTTACATTTTAAGATATAGAAAATCAACTGCTGCACTCAGAGTTTCTTCTATTTCCCCTTTTGAAAATCACCCTGTAACTTTCAGAGTAATACTTCGTCATATTTTATTCACTTTGAGAGTATTAGCTGTCGGATTGTTGATTGTTGCTCTTGCCCGGCCTCAGGCTACAAACACTTACCAGGAAGTATCAACTGAAGGAATAGATATAATTATCGCGCTTGATATTTCAGGGAGCATGCTTGCTCGCGATTTTAAACCCGACCGACTTGAAGCCTCAAAAAATGTCGCAATTGAATTTATTTCGGGCAGACCTTACGATAGAATTGGCCTTGTAATTTTTAGTGGCGAAAGTTTTACTCAATGCCCACTGACAACCGACCATGCTGTTCTTATAAATCTTTTAAGAGAAATCCATAGCGGAATTATTGAAGATGGAACTGCTATAGGAGAAGGACTTGCAACTGCAATAAACAGAATTAAAGACGCACCTGGCAAAAGCAAAGTTGTGATTCTTCTTACAGATGGAGTTAATAACAGAGGAATCATCGCCCCACTTACTGCTGCCGAGATTGCAAAAACTTTTGGAGTGAGAGTTTATACGATAGGTGTTGGTACAAGAGGAGTGGCCCCTTATCCAGTAATGACACCTTTCGGAATGAGGTATCAGGATATGCAGGTTGAAATTGACGAGGAGGTACTTAAAAATATTGCCGATATGACAGGCGGAAAATATTTTAGAGCAACGGATAATGAAAAACTAGTTCAGATATATGATGAAATAGATAAGATGGAAAAATCAAAAATAGATGTGCGGCAATATAGAATGAGGGAGGAAAAATTCTTCCTCCCTGCACTGATTGCCGCTATTTTGTTTCTGATTGAAATTTTTGTAAGGAACACTATTTTAAAAAGTCTTACATAAAGGGAAGTGCCTATGCATTTGTTCAGATTCGCAAACCCTCAGTTTCTCTATTTGCTGCTTGCAGTTCCTGTTCTGATTGTTCTCTTCATAGTTAACAATGCAAAACGGAGAAGGGCATTGACCAGATATGGTAATATATCGGTGGTATTGAGACTTATCCCTGATTTTTCTTCCACCCGGCATCTGGTTAAGTTTATTTTACAAATTTTGGCTCTGGTTTTTATTTCAATAGTTCTTGCAAGACCTCAGTTCGGTTCAAAAATCGAAGAAGTAAAAAGGGAAGGAGTAGAAGTAATTATTGCACTCGATGTCAGTAATTCAATGCTTGCCGAAGATATTCAGCCAAATCGGCTTGAACGCTCAAAACAAGCAATTTCACGTATGATTGAAAGCCTCGAAAACGACAAAATAGGTTTAATAGTATTTGCCGGAGATGCTTATGTGCAGCTGCCAATAACTGCCGATTATATATCTGCAAAAATGTTTTTATCAACTATTAATCCGTCAATGGTTCCAAAACAGGGAACAGCAATAGGCTCGGCAATATCACTTGCCATGCGATCGTTTTCTCCGGGTCAGAATAAGAGCCGGGCTATAATTATCATCACTGACGGTGAAAACCATGAAGATGACCCTGTTGAAGTAGCGAAAGAAGCCGCAAAACAGGGAATAGTTATCCATACGATAGGAATTGGATCACCCGAAGGTGCTCCAATCGCTATAAACATTAACGGTAAAAGAGATTATCTGAAAGACCCTCAGGGAAATATAGTTATTTCGAAACTTAACGAGAATATACTGAAAGAAATAGCTCTTGCCGCAAATGGAAAATATGTAAGAGCCTCCTCAATAAACCTCGGACTGGAACAGATTTTCTCAGAAATAAGAAAAATGAAGAAACAGGAACTCGAAGGGAAAATCTATACGGAATATAATGACCAATTCCAGATTTTTGCCGGCCTTGCCTTGATTTTGTTAATAATTGATTTCTTGATAATGGAAAAACGAAATCGGAAATTATCCCGACTTAAACTTTTTAAGATAAAAATATGATTCAATTATGAGATATTATACTAAAGATATAATGCTACTGAATAAATATAATAAGCTTCGCAAAATATTCATCTTATATATTGTACTTATTTTAATAAATTTTCAGGCATTCTCTCAGAGTGAACGCAAATATCTTCGTCAGGGAAATTCGAAATATTATGAGGGCAATTTCAATGAATCGGAAATATTGTATAGAAAAGCTCTCGAAAAAAATAATTCATCAACAAGCGCTATTTTTAATCTGGGCGACGCTCTTTACCGGCAGAATAAATTTGAAGATGCTTCAAAACAATTTATGGCAGCTTCTGAACTTGAAAATAATGCGATTAAAAAATCAGAAAGTTATTATAATCTTGGTAATTCTTTGTTGAAAGCCAATAAGATAGCTGAGAGTATAGATGCATATAAAAATTCTCTCAGGCTTAATCCTCAAAATATGAAGGCTAAATACAATCTTGCTTATGCCCAGGATTTACTTAAACAACAACAGCAACAACAGCAACAACAGCAAAACCAGGATAAACAGAAAGGCGATCAGGATATGAATGACAAAAACGAGAATAAAGGGGAAAATAATAATCAACAAGTACAAAAGGAACAAAATCAACAACAGCAACAGGAGAATCAACAACAGAACCAGCAAGCTCAGCAACAACAGGGTATTTCAAAAGAAGATGCTGAAAGGATACTCGAGGCGCTTTCCAATAACGAAAGGAAAGTTCAAGAAAAAGTGAGAGAAGCAAAAGCGGCAGAAGAGAGAGTGAAAACATTAATTAACTGGTAAATTAAAATATGGGAAAATTATACAGGATATTTATTGTACTTCTTATTGTACACTTTCGGTTAGCGGCACAAGATATTTATATTAGAACTGATTATCCAAAAGTGGTAAATCTGGGTGAACAGTTCACCATAAGCTGGACCATAAACGCTGCCGGAGGAGAATTTATTGCTCCCTCTATAACCGGTTTTTATGTACTTATGGGCCCACAAACCTCTTATAGCTCGAGTACTCAGATAATTAATGGAAAAATTTCGAGAGAAGTCTCATATACTTACACTTATTACCTTCAGGCAATAAATGAAGGTAAATTTGTCATTCCACCTGCAATAATAAAAATAAAGAATAAGGAATATATTTCCGATTCGATTTATATTGAAGTTATTAGCAGCGCCGCTGCAAGACAAATACAACCAGGAACCACAAAACCTCAGGGAAATCAATCGGTCGATAACCTGCAAACCACAGGCGGCGATTTGTATGTAAGGCTTATCCCAAATAAAACAGAAGTCTTTGTAGGAGAACCTTTAACAGTAGCGTTGAAAATATTTAGCAGAACAGACCTTGCCGGTCTTGAAGAGGTTAAATATCCGGATTTTAAAGGATTTATTAAAGAAGATATTGAAACTCCTCCGCTTACTGCCCTTCAAAGGGAAAATATTAACGGGGTAATATATGGCACCGGAATAATTCAGCAATTTTTGCTCTTTCCTCAGATAACAGGAGAAGTAACAATAGAACCGGTGCAGATAACTGCACTTGTACAACAAAGAATGAGTGAACCGGATCCTTTTTTTGGCGATTTCTTTTCAAGATTTATCAATACTCCTCGTGTCCTTGCTACTCTACCTTTAAAAATTAAAGTAAAACCTTTACCAGAAGGTAAACCTGAGGATTTTTCCGGAGTGGTGGGAAACGTTAAAATTTCTGCAACATTAGATAAAGATACTGTAAACGTCAATGATGCGCTTAATTTTAAAATAACAATTAGTGGAACTGGTAATATAAAATTTGCCAGTAAGCCTGTATTGAAGCTTTCACCAGATATCGAAATATATGATCCAAAAATTACAGATAATTTTAAAAATACTCCTTCAGGCACTACAGGACAGAAAACTTTTGAATATGTTCTGATTCCACGTCATCATGGAGATTTTATTGTTCCTTCTATTACTTATTCGTATTTTAACCCTTCAACAAAGAAGTACGAAAGAGTTTCAACAAACGAATTCAGGTTCCATGCTCTTAAAGGTACGGAAAAATCAGGAGAGGTCACAATGTACGGAGGCGTAACAAAGGAAGATGTCAAATACCTTGGGAAAGATATAAGATTCATAAAATCTGTTCCCGGAACCTGGATTAAATCGGATAAATTCATTGCAACAAGCCGGATTTTCCCTTATATCTATCTTGTTGCTCTTCTTCTTTTCGTCTTTGTTCTGGTAATAAGACGCGAACACGTTCGAAGAAATGCCGACATTGCAAGAGTACGGAACAGAAAAGCAGGAAAAATTGCCAAAAAACGGTTGAGATTTGCAGAACAATATCTCAAATCGGGAGATAATGAAAAATTTTATGAAGAACTTCATAAAGCTTTATGGAGTTATTTAAGTGATAAACTTTCAATACCTTTTGCTGAAATAAACAGAGAAAAAATAATCGAATTGCTGAAAGAGAAAGGTTTTGACGAAAATCAGGTTGAACAGATAAAGAACCTTATTGATAAGTGCGAATTTGCAAGATTTGCTCCTGCTGCTCCACCTGCCGAGGCTGCCGAGATATTTAAAGAAGCAACAAGAATTATAAAGAGTGTAGAAAACAAACTAGGATAGTATGCGCAAGATGAGAAAGCTGTTTTTTCTTTTAGTGTTATTGACTTCGGTTAATATTTTATATGCAGTTAATACTGAGTTTCCCGATGAGAAATTCAAGCAAGGTACCGAATTATATATTTCAGGGAAGTATCAGGAAGCTCTCGAAATCTGGCTTTCTATATACAATTCAGGTTTCAGGTCGGCAAACTTGAATTATAATATCGGGAACGCTTTTTTTAAACTTAATGATATTCCACATGCAATACTTTTTTACGAAAGGGCTTTTCTGCTTAAGCCTGCAGATGAAGATATAAGCTACAATCTTCAGGTTGCCAGAACCTTTGTCGTTGATAAATTTGTGGAAGTACCGGAACTCTTTTTTGTTACATGGTTTAATTTCATAGCTCTTATTATTCCTTCCAATACATGGGCTATTATAAGCATTATCTCATTTGTTTTATTTCTGTCATTATTTTCGGTTTTTCTGTTCAGTTCTGCTCACCGAGTCAAAGCCATTACTTTCTGGTGTGCCATTGTAATGTTTTTAATAAGCGGCTCATCGCTGGCCTTTTCTTTGAGGAACAAACGACTTGTGACCGACAGCGGCAAAGCAATAATTGTGAGCCCCCAGGTAAACGGGAAAAGCTCTCCCGATGCCAGCGGCACCGACCTCTTCCTTATTCATGAGGGTACAAAAGTAACCGTTACCGACAGCGTTGGCAATTGGTACGAAATCAGACTGCCCGACGGTAATAAAGGCTGGGTTACATCGAATAGCCTGGAGAAAATATAAACAAGTGCAACTAATTTATTATATTTCAGGTCATACTTATTAAGTGCCTGACATAATAAATGTATGAAAAAACTGGTTATTTTTCTTATTGCAATTTTATTTATAACTGCCTGCAAGAAGACGGAAAAGGAGCCTTTGGGTCCTACCGACATAAGAGTCACAAATCTCTCAAACGTTACAATGAATGAGCTTACTGTTGAGACAGGCGGCGGAATTTATAATTTTGGCACACTTGGTTCAGGCCAGACAACCGATTATTACCGGTTTGAAGTGGCTTATCCCAAAGCAAATATATCCGCAGTTATAAACGAACAGATGTATAAAACCGACACAGTTGTATACGCATATATGCAATATCTGGGACAGGTGAAAGCTACTTATGAGATTTTCATTGAGAACGATGCTCTGAAAAAATTGAAAATCCATAATGTTATTATGGAGTCTCCATTGAAATGAAAATGATTCATCTTACCATTTTATTGGTTCGATTCCATTTTCTGCAAGATATTTGTTGCATTTACTGAAATGTCTGTTTCCAAAGAAACCACGTTCCGCTGAGAGGGGAGAGGGATGAACCGATTCAAGTACCAGATGTTTCGTTTTATTTATGTTTTCTCCCTTTTTCTGGGCGTATGCCCCCCACAGAAAAAAGACAAGATTGTTTTTTTCATTGTTAAGAATCCTTATCGCAGCATCGGTAAATTGCTCCCATCCTCTACCCTGATGCGAGCCAGCCTGATTTGCCCTTACAGTAAGTATAGCATTAAGCAGTAGCACACCCTGCCTGGCCCACCTTTCGAGGTTACCCGACGACGGAAATGGAATTCCAAGGTCTAATTCAATCTCCTTGAAAATATTTATCAGACTGGGAGGTAGAGGAACTCCATCCCTGACAGAGAAACATAAACCGTGTGCCTGACCTGGTCCATGATATGGATCCTGCCCGATAATTACAGCTTTTACTCTGTCGAATGGGCAAAGGTTGAATGCATTGAAAATCAAGCTTCCGGGTGGATAGATAGTTTTGGTACGGTATTCTTCCCTGATGAACTCCGTAAGTTCTATAAAATACTCTTTTTCGAATTCACCAGCCAGTCTTTTTTTCCAGCTTTCTTCAATTTTTACGTCCATAAAAAACTGATGTTACGTTTAACGTTTCACGTTTAACGTTTCACGTTTACTGAAATCTCTTAATGAAACATCCATGATCAAAACACAAATAAAATGAAAATAATTTTTCAGTGCTCATTCTGGCATACCATATTTTTGCCCCTCCCGAACTCCCCAAATGGGTAGGAGCAATTAAGTACTGCTGTGAAAAGTCCGCCAGCTGGCTGATTTAGGGGGCAAATATAAGGTTAAGATAAATTCAGACTGAAATTTCTAAATGAAAAAATCAAATTCCGGAATGCAAAAAAGCCGCCCTGTAAGGATGGCCTTATAAAATTACCTGAGTTATTTCATTGAAGTGAGATAAGCATAATTATCTTTCCTGTGCCTGTACCCGGGAAGCTCTCGACTGCTTTTCCAATTATAGCACCCCTGCGCCTTTCATTTTCAGTAAGTATTCTTTTTAGATCTTCAAAGTCTTTTGCTTCATTTACATCGAGAAGACTCCATTTCATTGCAAAACCGGGTGTGGACGATGTTGTAAGATAATCGCCGGGCTTTATAGGTCCGTTCTCACCTGTTACATTCACCGGCACACGGCCGCTTAAAGCCAAACGGGTAGCTTTTACATCAGGAAGGGGTTCTCCTGTCTTTTCGTCTGCAATTAATTCCATACCTATAGTTAAATGTGGCTTAGTCGAAATGACTCCTACTACGGAAGTCTGGTAAGGTTTTGAAGATTTAATTACACTTTCTTTTTTATTGGGATCAGCTACAACCACGTCTGCTGGTTCTGTATTGCCATTTGTATCATATATATATTCTGCAACATCTATTGAGCCTCCGGTTCTTTTATCAGCATATAATCCCTGATATTTTGTATCTGAAAGGTTACCGATGAAATAGCCGCTATAAATTGATCCGGTACTTGAGATAGAGCCCAAAGCAGTACTTCTTAATCCATAGTTTGTTCCACTTCCATAACTATACGAATAGAAATATCCGCTATAAAGAGCAGTAGTATTTGATGAATTATTTGATACGTAATTATAAGATCCATAAGTAGTACCTTTCCCTGAGTTAGAAACATTTGTATACAATCCGTAAACTGTCCCCGTAGCTTCAGTTTTATTCTGTTTTGGATTGCTATAAATTCCAAAAATATTGCCGGAATAATTTGTACTCAAATTATTAACATACAAACCATACGTGCTATCTTGTGCCTGTATCTTAGTATAACCGTTCTTATGTACAATAAATGCGTCATGTCTAGAATCTGTACCATCGCCGTTTCCAATAACGAACAAAGGATCATCATCATGCCATTTATCTGAATATCCCGATAAAGTATTATAAACTCCTATTACGAAACTATTTGCAGACTGTGCAGTTACATTCTCACCGATAGCCACTGAATTATATCCGTTAGTTGTTGCTCCTACACCAGCTGCAAAAGAGTATTGTGCATTGGCAGAATTTGAATGCCCTATAGCCGTTGCTCCAACAACTGTAGCGTTGTTATTGGAACCCATAGTAATTCCACCGTCTGTTGACTGGTTGCCATTACCAATAGCTACAGAGTAATCTCCATTTGCAATGTTATATTTGTTTATTGTTATCGGGATAATATTATATGATCCCGTAATCTTATTAAATACTAACCTGTAAATTGTATAATTATATTGGGCACCTATTGCTGTGGATTTGTTACCGTATGCTCTTGAATAATAACCAATCGAAGTTGAAAATTCTCCGGTTGCAGAGGCACTATAACCGAGAGCTGCTGCATATTGGCCCGATGCACTCGACTTATACCCGAGTGCCATGGAATATGGAGCGGACGCTGTGCTATAATATCCGAAACTGGCCGAGCTCGAACCTGAAGCCTGAGAACCTGTTCCAAGAGCCATAGCGCCTTGTTGCGTGGCCTGAGCGCCCATGCCTATTGCTACCGCATAGGGCTCGCTGGCTGTAGTAGGAGTGGAAGTCGGGTTTCCGGAATCATCGAGTCCTACCGAACCGAAAGCAAAGGAACGATACCCTGTGGCAGTGGCGCCGGAACCGAATGCATACGAATCGGAGCCGGTTGCTCTGGCGCCGTCACCCAAAGCAAAAGCATTCGGGGCGGGTGTTTTACCTGCAGCTCCAGCAACCGAGTTCTTACCGATGCTCGTTGAATAGTTGCCGAAAGCTTTTGCTTTATACCCGAACGCCTGCGAATAATCTCCCATAGCTATCGACCTGTAGCCAAGTGCAGTGGAATAACTGCCGACGCTGTCCACAGCACCGATATGAACATTGCCGGCAAGGAATGCATTCCTGTTGGGGTACCATAATACCTGAGGTGAACCCTTCACAGTATCAATCGTGTTTGTACCGGAGATATTCATATAATAATTTTTCAGCATTGTCCCCTTTGAAGCGTCAAAGCCTCCGATGGCAAAACCTCCTTTGGCTCCTTTGCCGGGAGTGCCGGGAGTGTTGTTAATATATATTCTGGTGCTGTCGGGAGTCACCCTCATAAGATCCTGAACCAATCCCTTCGAATTATCGAAACCGCCAATGGCAAAACCTCCTTTGACTCCTTTGCCTGAATTGTCAATGTATATCCTTACGCTGTCGGGTGTTACGCGGAAAAAATCCTGCGAGGGTGCTTTTTCTCCAAACCCTCCAATAGCAAATCCGCCTTTAACACCTTTCCCCTCCGACGGAACATATATATTTACAGCATCGGGGTAAACGGCAAAAACCGTTTGCCCATCTTTTCTTTTCACTTCAAAAAGAGCATCGGCAGTGGCATCATTATCACTTACTACCTTTGCACCCGCATTCAACGCATCGGCTTTAGCCGACACCATGGAGTACGGCACGCTCCATAGCTGTGCCGCACCCATAATTTTCCATGTGCTTCCGCCGTTCTGGGAAATTTTAGTGCCGACATAATACGGTCCTGGAGTCCAATCTATTACGTTGAACGACGTAGCCGGACCCTGAACTTTTGTGCCTGTTCCAAGAACAACGGTGAACATACCAAATGAATTGGTCTTTATGTTTGGATGATTTTCTTCCCATATATAAGTGCCTCTACCTGAAGAATAAAAACCTGTCGTATCGGATAGAATGGAAAGACGAACCCATAAAGTAGCATTTGCAATCGGATTACCAGAATTATCTCTTGCAATTGCCTGATAGTTAAAACCCTGCGGTACCTGTGAAAATACAGCTAAACTTGCCGCAGTAAAAACCAGAAAAAGCAGAAATTTTTTCATTTATTACCGGATTTAGTTTGCTTCAATACTTTTTGCAAAGTATAAAGTTAAGAGTAAATTACTGAAATAAAGTCATTTTTTTCAGCTAATTACATAAACCGATAATTATTTTTGACTAATTAACTGCAGCAATATATTAGCACAAGCTTTTGTGTGATTAAAATTAAAATGAAATGATTTTCAATAATTTATATCATCAATGATGCGTTTCAAAACTTCCGTGAACTCATAACCCGCTTCTTCAGTGGCCGCAACAAATCCTCCATTATGAGAAATGCACGGATTTGCATTTATCTCGATCACAAAAGGATTATTGTTTTTGTCAACCCTTATATCAACTCTTGCATAACCTTTCAATCCAAAAATATCCCAGCACCTGAAAGCTATATTTTCTATTTTCATTTTAAGCGCTTCATCAAGTTTATCACCTGGAAATTGACGCATAGTATTTTCATATTCAAAGCATCCTTCAATCCATTTTGCTTTAAAATCAAGGATAGTAGGCCGGTCCGGGCCAAAGTCTATAAACATCATCTCAGCAATAGGTAATATTTCAGGTTTAGAATCCTGCCCGCTAAGAATGCTGACATTAAATTCTCTTCCTTCAATAAATTCCTGTACTAGCCAGTGCGTTTGTTTTAGTCCAAGAATTTTATTTTCATATTCCGGACCATAAATGAATACAGATTCCGCTGTAATTCCCTGTGAACCATCCTCCCATACAGGTTTAAGGATATACTTTTCTCCGGGTTTTAGATATTTATATGAAGATATATCGAATGTTTCAGGAGTTTGTATTCCGGACTTTTTTAGTATTTTGGCTGTAAGTAATTTACTTGTTGTCAGAAACATCGCTTCAAGAGGATTACCGGTATAAGGCAATTCGTACATATTCAATACTGCCGGTATGAAGTAAAGAAGCTCTCCTTTATTGTTTATTGATTCTACAAGGTTGAACACGAAATCAAACTCATCTTTTGCCAGTAATGAAATTTCATTTATAAAATTGTTTGTAATTCCTTTGCGGAATGTACTGATGCCCATTTTATTAAGGTTGATTTCAACCCATTCCACCTGGTCGAGTATGTCGAGCTCGTCTGGAAGAGCATTTTCTGCGGGTTGATTATACAATATGCAACACTTCATAATTTAAGATTATACCTTTTGAATGCTGATTTGACAATTCTTTCAATTAGTTCGTTATACTCAATTCCTGCAAAGCGAGAAAGTATTACAAGATCCGAATCAATTGGATGAAGGCCTGCAAGAGGATTTACTTCCATGAAACAGAGCTTTCCGTTTTTGTCGACTTTTAAATCAACTCGTCCTGCATCAACTCCACCAATGGCTTTCCATACTTTCAGGGCAACCGATTCAGATTCCTTTGCATATTTTTCATTCATAGGTAAATATTTACACATTACTTCATAATGTTTCTTATACTCGAGTGAATATGGCAAATCATTATTACATATTATTTCCATCCCTCCAATAGCGACAGCTTCATCTCCGGTACCAATAATACCCACAGTAAATTCCTTTCCGGGAAGATATTCTTCAACAAGCACGGCCTGGTTAAACCTTTTAATAAGATAATCTGAAATTTCCTTTAGCTCTGAAGGATTTTTAATTATATTCTTTTCTGTTATACCTTTCCCTGTGCCTTCAGAAACCGGCTTGATGAAAAGCGGGTATTGAAGATCGCATTTTTCTGTGTCTTTTATTGAAGTAATCAGCATGCCTTGGGCTACAGGAGCACCAGCGGAAGAAACAATCAGACGGCACAGGTATTTATTAAGGGAAACTCCCAGAACGACCGGGCCACTGAAAACATAAGGTATCCTGTACTGGTCGAGTATTGCAGGAACGACCGATTCCCTCCCGTCGCCATAAAGTCCTTCTGCAATATTAAAAACAATATCCCATTTTTTGCCTGATGCTAACGCCTCAATAAGCTGAAACACATTCCCAATTTCTTCAGTTTCCAATTTAAGCACATGCAACGCATCATGTATTGCATTAATTGTTTGTTCCTGATCGAACTCGGCAGTATCTTCCAAAGAAAACCCACGATCGAGATACCACGATCGCAAGTCAAAAGTCAAACCGACTTTCATAAATAATTATATTTCAGGATATTCGCAAATAGTACCCTTATAGTTGCGAAGAACAATTTTTTTATTGTTGTGTTCGACTATATAGTTTGGCAGGATAGGGATTTTTCCACCTCCGCCAGGCGCATCGATGACATACTGCGGTATTGCGTATCCGCTGGTAAAGCCTCTAAGGTCTTTCATTATCTCGATACCTTTTTTTACAGATGTACGAAAATGTCCGGAGCCCGGGATTAAATCGCATTGATAAAGATAATAAGGCCTAACGCGTATCATTAGAAGTTTATGAAACAGTTTTTTCATAACCTCGACATTATCGTTTATTCCTTTGAGAAGAACTGTCTGGCTTCCTAATGGGAAGCCCGCATCTGCCAGTTTATTGCATGCATCTGCACATTCTTTTGTTATCTCATCGGGATGAGTAAAATGCAGGCTTATAAAAAGCGGATGATATTTTTTGAGAATAGAAATAAGATTATCCGTTATCCTCTGTGGTAATACGACAGGCACACGTGTGCCTATCCTAATTATTTCAACAGTTGGGATATTTCTTATATTCTTTAATATATAATCCAGCATTTCGTCCGACATTGTAAGCGGATCGCCGCCACTTATCAAAACATCTCTAACTTCTTTATGACTACGTATATAATCGAAAGCTTTTTCGAAATCATTTTTCCCCAGTTTATCCAGTTTGCCTACGGAATGCGACCGCGTGCAATACCTGCAGTATGCGGAGCAAACCTGAGTAACGGTAAATAATACTCTGTCGGGATATCTGTGGACAATCCCTTTAACCGGTGAACTCGATGCTTCATGAAGCGGATCAGGCCTCTCGTGCGGAAGCTGAATAAGCTCTTCCACAACAGGAACTACAATCCTTCGCAAAGGATTTGATAGTTCACTGCCATAAATCAGGGAAGCAAAATAAGGAGTAATCCTCAAAGGAAGACGGTCCTTAAGATTATTTATAGCCATAATTTCTTTCTCTGAAAGACGCATAATTTTCCGGAGACCTTCTAAACTCGTTATTGAGTTTCGGAGTTGCCATCTCCAGTCATTCCATAAATCGACAGTTGCCAGGGGGAAATAACGGCTGATAAAGTCCGCATTCCGGTTGCTAACTAACTGATCTGGGGTTTCAAATTGCGAAAAAAACATGGTTTTCGCGCCAGGCTCTTCATCTGAAGAGCAACCCGTGAGGCGGCCTTCTCCATGGAAGGCTCCTGCCTCGTTCTTGTTAGCGTTCATGGTAAGAGTTTCACTGCTTTTTAAATCTCTTCTTTTTAATTAGTTTTTATTGTTAAAAATTTCGACGAAAATATATATTCTGTAAATACAATGTTATATTTTATATGCAGAAATATTAACAAGTTGTTAATTTTTTCAACAATTTGATTTTCACTATATTGAATAAATTTATTAAAATATTATCTATCAATGCGTTATACAATTTACAATATGTATGCTAAATTTTCCAGTAATATGTTTTTTTGTTAAAATTCTTAGTTAAAAAGAATTTTTTAATTCGTAATTTTATATCGACAGTTGATTTTGAAGGTAAAATTTTAATTTTTTATTTATGAAAAAAGTTACAAGACGGGACTTTTTGGGCAAAAGTACTTTAGGATTCGGTACAATTTTGATTGCTCCGAATATATTAAAGGAATTAAGTAGTTCTAATTCTACCGGTTTGCTTAAAATGCCTCTGGGTTTTCAGGCATGGACAATAAGGGAAATGCTGGTGAAGGATTTTCCCGGTACGTTAAAGATGATGGCGGATATGGGTTACCGCAGTATCGAGATGTGCTCACCTCCGGGTTATGCAAACTCCGGATTTGGACCTCTTGTTAAATATTCTGCGCGTGAGATGAAAAGGATTATCAACGACGCCGGACTTATATGGCCAAGTTCGCATTATGTTATGGATGAGCTCAGAAACAATCTTGATGAACGTATTAAATTTGCTATTGATTCAGGGCAGACTCAAATGGTACTTTCAAGTTTTGGCCTGCCACGTGAAGCAACGCTGGCCGACTGGCACAAAGCAGCCGACGAACTCAACTCAATAGGAGAGAAAGTTAGAAAAGCAGGGCTTCAGATGGGATTCCATAATCATCATAATGAATTTCAGCAGCTCGAGGGAAAGCTTATCTATGATGAACTAATGAGATATTTTGACCCGACTGTAATCAAAATGCAGTTTCAGGTGGCAGTGATAAGCATTGGATATAAAGCTGCAGACTATTTCAGAAAATATCCTGGAAGGTTTATTTCAGCTCATCTTGCCGACTGGTCGGCAGAAACCAAAAAAGAAGCTCCAGCAGGTAAGGGTGTTGTTGACTGGAAAGAATTCTTTGCTGCTATTGAAACAGGGGGTGTTAAGAATGTGTTTGTTGAAATGAGCCCTGATACATTTAAAGACAGCGCTGAATATCTGCTTAAATTATGAGGTTTCTTCCGCAATCATAATGTAACAATCATCATTTTCTGGATAAATAGAAAAAGTAACAAAGCTATCATTTAACTTACTGCAACCGGAGAAATTTTTCTTCTTGCAGAATAAAATGTCAAACCGGCAAAGGACTATTGCCTGATTTCGAAATGATACTCGCCTGAGCCTGTTTCAAGTGCAATTCTGTTACCAGAAATTCTGATATCGGAAAATTCTTTTACCGATTCCAATGGATTTCCGTTTTCAGTTACTTTCGATATAGCGTCAGCAGGGAGAAATACTGTGGCTTTAGTGTTTACCGGGATTTTGATATCTATTTTAGTCAGACCGTTTTCTCTTCTCCAGCCTGATATGATTGTTCCGTAACCGCTTTCAAAAGATGCCTTTGCATAATCGAGTCGGGAAGTTGGAGCAGGTTGAATTATAATATGTTTATAACCGGGGCTCCCTGATTCTATCCCTGCACATACTCTGTACATCCAGTCGCCTATTGCCCCATAAGCATAATGATTGAAAGAGTTCATTCCAGGATCCTGAAATGTGCTATCGGGCTTTATACCATCCCATCTTTCCCAGATGGTTGTGGCGCCCATTTTAACCGGATATAGCCATGAAGGATATGCCTCCTGCAGAAGAAGGTCATAAGCTGTGTTAATATTTCCGCTACCCGACAACACATGGCATAAATAAGAAGTGCCCACAAACCCTGTTGAAAGTCTGTTTCTCCGGCTTTTTATATCATCAACAAGAAACTGTACAGCATTATTCCTTAGGTTTTCAGGCAAAAGATCGAACATAAGCGCCAGAACATAAGAAGTCTGTGAACATGTTCCAACGCGTCCAGCAGGTGTTACATATTCATGTATAAATACTTCCTTAATTTTACTGAATAAATCGCTATAAATTTTTGCGTCATCATTTTTCCCGAGCTCTTTTGCAGCCAGCGATAACAATTTTGCTGAATAACCAAACATAGCGGTGGATATAAAGTCATGTTCAGTGTGTCCGTCAAATTCTGTATGATTGTTAACCGGTGGATGATAGAACAGCCAGTCGCCATATTTGCTTCCGCCTTTCCATATATAGGTATCTCCGGCCTTTCCCCGGATATATTCAACCCATGCTTTCATGCTTGGGTATTGTGTTTCAAGAAGTTGTTTGTCACCATACACAAGATACATAGTCCATGGTATAATAACGGCTGCATCGCCCCATGCGGCCGAAGGGACTGCACTTTTTGCATCCTGCGGATTGAGCACATCGGGAATGACATCAGGTACTTCCCCTCCCGGCTTTTGATCGACTGCCAAATCTTTAAGCCATTTTGTGAAAAAGGTTGATACATTCATATTGAATGCTGCAGTACGGCAGAAAACCTGTGCATCACCTGTCCAGCCGAGTCTCTCATCTCTCTGAGGGCAATCTGTGGGCACATCGAGAAAATTACCTTTCTGCCCCCAGAGAATATTGTGCTGTAATTGGTTTACAAGAGGATTGGAGCATTCGAAGCTACCAGTAACCGGCATATCTGAATGGACAACAACACCGGTAATATTTTCCTTAGTTAATTCGCCCGGGAAACCATTTACTTCCACATATCGGAAGCCCATGAACGTAAATCTTGGTTCATACACTTCCTCTCCCGAGCCGGCCAGAGTATATGTAAGCTGGCATTTGGCACCCCTCAGATTGGCTGTGTAAAATTCACCATATTTATCCAGAACTTCGGCATGGCGAAGAGTTACAACTGTACCTCTTTCACCTTTTACTCTAAGCCTTACCCATCCGACCATATTCTGTCCCATATCTACAACGAGGCTTCCTTTTGGGGTCCGGAATATTTTAACTGGTTTTAATTCCTGAATTTTCCTTACAGGCACGCTTTCTGAAGCAATCAGGTTGTCCATTTTGTAAGCAGCCGTTCTTACTGGAATCCAATTTTTTTCATCATATCCGGGCATATCCCAGCCAGTAAGCTTTTTCCGTGCATCGTAAGTTTCGCCATTGTATATATCGTTCATTCTAATTGCACCGTCCTGATTTCCTTTCCATGTTGCATCAGTTATTATGAGGGTCTCAGTACCATCGGTATATGTAATTTTCATTTGCATCAGCAGCCCGAGAGTTTTTCCGTATATAGCCCAGTTATTTGCCCAGGCAAGGGTGCCCCGGTACCATCCGTCGCCAAGCACTGCTCCAATTGCATTATTACCTTTTATTACCTGTCCGGTTACATCATATACCTGGTATTGAAGCCTCTTATTGTAAGAGGTCCAGCCAGGAGTAAGTACATGATTTCCTACTTTTTTCCCATTGAGATGAAGTTCATAGAATCCATGAGAAGTTACATATATAGTAGCTTTTGCAATTGGTTTTGTAATGATAAATTCTTTCCTGAAATGAGGCGAAGGTGAATACCGGAGTGTATCGCCTGGCATCTCTATCCATTTTGCTTTCCATCCTTCAGGTTCCATAAGTCCTGTTTCAAAAAAAGCAGTTTCGCTCCACTTCGATTCCTTACCTGTATTGCTCCATATTTTAACGCGCCAGAAATAGCGCTGTGAGGGTAGGAGCGGGGAACCACTGTAGGGTATAAGAAGCGATTCTTCAGAATTGACCTTGTTTGTTTGCCATACTATCTTTTTTGAAGAAAATCGCTGATCAGTAGAAACTTGAATTTGATAAGCAACCTGAATCGTATTCTTTTCTGCAGATAAGATTTTCCATGAAAAACGAGGCTTTCTGTTATCAATGCCTAAAGGATTTTCTTTATGTTCACATGTTAGACCGAATATGGAAAGATCCTGGGCAGTCATCACCATATTTGTTAAAAGTACGAACATGGTAAAAAATAAAAATGCCTTTTTCATCAGAATATTAATTAAGTCATTACTAATTTTTTTGTTCTCAATATTAATTTTAACCAAATTTGGTAAAAATAATTAACTTATATTAACAAAAATAATATCTATTTTTATTTTGTTTTAAAATAATAATTTATTTCGGAATGGATCCTATAGCTGGTATTTTTCTGATTATGATTGGCAGCATAGGAGCAGCAAGCTTCTATGTCCCCTTTAAAAAAGTTAAATCATGGGCATGGGAATCTTATTGGATTGCCCAGGGTTTTTTTGCATGGATTGTTATTCCATGGTTGTTTGCTTTAATCTTCGTCCCGCAAGGTGAGTTGATGCCCATAATAAGGGAAGCTCCATCATCAGCTAAGATGATGGCAATTTTTTTTGGCATACTATGGGGTTTTGGTGGACTTACTTTCGGATTGAGCATACGCTATCTCGGCATAGCACTTGGGCAAAGCATAGCTCTTGGCCTTTGTGCTGCTTTTGGTACTCTTATTCCTCCAATAGTGTCAGGAGAGAATCTCTTCAGTACAACTGGCGGCATTCTTACTGTTATAGGTGTTACTATAACTGTTGTCGGTATAGCTATAATAGGATATGCCGGCTCGTTAAAAAGTGCCGAGATGTCGGAAGAGGAAAAAAAAGCTGCCGTCAAAGAATTTGCATTGAAAAAGGGCATCATTATAGCAATTTTTTCAGGTATTATGAGTGCTTGCTTTAATTTCGGCTTCGAGGCAGGTAAACCTATCGAAGAAATTGCTCTTAAACATGGAACAAATCCACTATTCCAAAAAAATCCCACACTCATTTTTATTCTTCTTGGCGGATTTATTACTAACCTGGTATATTGTGCTTATCTAAATATTAAGAATAAAACCTACCGCGATTATTTTTCCGTGCCAGGACGGGTTTTCCTTAACAATATTTTTTTCACATTTCTTGCTGGTTTGTTATGGTTCCTTCAATTCCATTTTTTCGGAATGGGCTCGAGCAAATTACCTGAAGGAATGGCGATATTTGGATGGAGTATACTAATGGCTCTTAATATTGCAATAAGCAATATATGGGGCATACTTCTTAAAGAATGGAAAGGTGTAAGCAGAAGAACAATTGTGGTGCTTATAACCGGTATAATTATTCTTATACTTTCAACATTTATTGTTAAACTCGGTTAATGAATTAATAATGAAAAAAAGATATGGTTTCAAAATGAAACTTCTTCCGGGATGTAAAGAAGAATATAAAAAACGGCATAGCGAAATATGGCCTGAAATTGTTAAGATACTGAAAGATAATGGAATATGTAATTATTCTATTTTCTTTGATGAGGAAACAAATATTCTTTTTGCTTATCAGGAACAAAAAGGAGAAAGTTCGTCGCAGGACCTTGGTGATGCTGAAATTATGCAGAAATGGTGGAGATATATGGCAGACCTAATGGAGACAAATCCCGATTTTTCGCCTGTGAGCGTTCCGCTAGAACAGGTTTTTTATATGGAATAGCTGAAGATAATTTCACGATACAGAGGGAAGTTTTTTATTGATTAAATATTTCTTATAAGGGACTTATTGTAGTAAATAACAACAAAGAGTAATTTATTATGTACTGATTTATTTGATTTGGTATTTTTGATGGGTATAGAAATTATTAATTATTCACCACGGGGGCACGGACTAACACGGGTAATCACGGATTTTAAACCAGTTGATTTCTGTGCAGTACCCGTGTGCTCCGTGAATCCTGTGGTTAATAATAAAATTTAGTATTAACATTTATCTGGAAAATAAAATAAAATTGAGGGGTTGATGTATAAACGGTATTGATTGCTATTTTATCATATATTAAATAAATGAAGAACTTAAAAGCACAGTTTTATGAAAAAAGCTGATATTGAAAAAACGTATAATATTGCAAAAGAGCAATATTCAGAACTTGGTGTCGATACCGATGCTGTTCTGGAGCAAATGAAAAATATTCCAATAAGCCTTCATTGCTGGCAGGCTGATGATGTTGGTGGATTTGAGAAGCCCGATGCAGAGCTTGCAGGCGGAGGTCTTCAGGTAACAGGCAACTTTCCTGGTAAAGCAAAAAATATTGACCAGATGCGCAAGGATCTCGATAAAGTTATGTCAATTCTGCCCGGAAAACTCAGGTTGAATCTGCATTCAATTTATGGCGAGTTCGGTGGTAAACGAGTTGAGCGTGACCAGATAGAGAAAAAGCATTTTCAGGGATGGATCGACTGGGCAAAGGAGAGAGGAATCGGACTCGATTTCAACTGTACCTGTTTTTCGCATCCTTATGCAGATGAAGGTTTTACACTCTCGAGTAAAAATGAGAAAATCCGCCGATTTTGGATAGAACATACTAAACGATGCCGTGAGATTGCCGCTGAAATGGGCAGGCAACTCGGAATACCCTCTGTCCACAATATCTGGATTCCGGATGGTTCTAAGGATACTTCTGTTGACAGATATACATTGAGGAAAATTCTAAAAAATTCTCTTGATGAAATATTTTCGATCGAATATCCAAAAGAATATCTTAAAGATTCTATCGAAAGCAAGCTTTTTGGGATTGGATCCGAATCGATGGTGGTAGGTTCTTATGATTTCTATCTTGGTTATGCTGTGAAAAACAACAAGATGATTACACTCGATAACGGTCATTTTCATCCCACTGAGCAGATCGGTGATAAAATATCAGCTATCTTGCTATATGTAGACGAAATACTTCTTCATCTTACTCGTGGAGTAAGATGGGACAGTGATCATGTTCTTACAATAAATGACGAGCTTATGCTCATTGCTCAGGAAACAATAAGAGCAAGAGCTTTAAACAGAGTGAACATTGGACTCGATTTCTTCGACGCAAGCCTTAATCGCCCTGGCGCATATATTATAGGTACACGGTCGGCACAGATTGCTTTTATGTATGCACTTCTGGAACCTGTAAGTATGCTGGTGGAGTTTGAAAACAAAGGAAAGAATTTCGAACGGCTTGCATATCTCGAGCTCATGAAAACAAAGCCTTTCGGTGCAATATATGATTATTTCTGTCTTATTAACGGCAAACCGACAGGTGAAGAATATATAAAGGAAATCCAGAATTATGAGAAAGATGTGTTACTGAAACGTTAAACTTTAGATTAAAGTGATGAAAGAGCCTGTAATTGCTATTTTTGATATTGGAAAGACAAACAAAAAGCTTCTTCTATTTGATACTTCACTTAATCTTATTCATGAGTATGAAGAAAAATTTCCTGTTACAACCGATGAAGACGGATTTGAGTGCGACGATATTGATCTAATAGAGTCATGGATTAAAAAGTCAATTTGCGAGCTTATTCACTCAAACGAATTTAACCCTCTTGCAGTGAACTTTGCAACTTATGGTGCAACTCTGGCTTATATCGACAGTCGAGGGAAAAGGCTCTCACCTATTTATAATTACCTTAAACCGGTTGACGAATCAATACCGGAATCTCTTTATAAAAGATATGGCGGGAAAAATGAATTTTGTCGTTGCACGGCTTCTCCTGCACTTGGTATGCTAAATTCCGGTATTCAGGCTTTATGGCTTAAAAGGGAAAAACCCGAAATCTTTTCTAAAACCAAATATATCCTGCATTTCCCTCAATATTTTTCATTTCTTTTTACAGGCAAGGCTGTTTCGGAACATACTTCAATTGGTTGTCATACAGCTATGTGGAATTTTGACAAAATGACATATCACAGATGGATAAAAGATGAAAATATGAAAGTTCTTGAACCTGTGCCAGTATCGACACTTTTTGATACAGTTATCTCAAAGACAAAGATTAAAGTTGGTACAGGGTTGCATGATAGTTCTGCTTCACTCGCTCCTTTTTTTAAACCTGATATCGGTAATTTTATTCTCGTTTCGACAGGAACCTGGTGTATAAGTATGAATCCTTTTAATAATGAACCGCTTACAACTGAAGAACTTGAACAGGATTGCCTTTGTTATCTTAGTATAAATAGTAAACCTGTGAAATCATCCCGTCTGTTTCTCGGGCATATGCACGACGAGTCGGTCGAAAGACTAAGTCAATATTTCAGAATACACGAGAACTCATTTCGTCTTGTAAGGCCCGACATGAAACTGTTGAACCGACTAACGGATAAATTTGAAGGGGAAAAGATATTCACAGTGCCTGATAGTAAGCCCGGAACATTGAGAGATGAATCGGAACTCTTTCTGTTCGATAACTTTATTGAAGCTTATCATCAGCTTATGATAGAGCTTGCCGACCTTACTGTTGAAGCCATAAATAGAGTAATAGGAGAAAAAGACTTGACGGAAAAAATTATCTTTACAGGAGGATTTGTTAAAAATCCGCTTTTTATGAAACTCGTGGCAAGCTCATTTCCAGATAAAAAAATATTTGTTTCAGATATAAGTAATGGGACTTCGCTAGGAACTGCGCTTGTTACTTTAAATGCTCTTATGCCCAAAAAAATTATCAATCCAAACCTTGGGCTGACCGAAGTAATAATTTAATTCCGTTATTCTTTCCTCAGTGCGGTAACAAGAGATTCTTTATTAATTCCTTTTAGTGAAGTACTCAGAGTAAAGAAGCCTGTTAGAACCAGAATTATAATTATTATTATAGTTGAAATCCATGGCATACCTACACCTTCCTTCAGAGATGGCAGCGTTGCTGTTAATGCACCTATAAAGCCGGTAATTACACCTGAGAGAAGAAAAATGAGTTGCTCGGATATAACCATTCTTTTGATTCTTTTTTCTTTAAATCCCACAGCAAGCATCATGGCAAAATCCCTTCTTCTGTAATTGTAATTCTGACGAAGAACAAAACCAAGTCCAGCAATACCCATTATCATCCCAAATGCGCCTAATACAGTAAACACTGAAAGATATGTGTTTGTCACTTCGAAAAAGGCGGAAAGCCTCTCTTTTGTGCTCATGGCATTGATGCCATACGCTTCGAATCTTGAATTTAAAATATTTAAATAATTTTCAATGTGTTCCGAATTGCCTGCAATAAGAAAAACCGAATAGCCTGTTGCCGACGGAAAATATTCATTAAAGAATTTTTCGCCTGTTATTATATATCCCTGGAAAACAGACGATTTTAATCCACCTGCTATAATAATATATAAATTTTCTCCCTGTTCAGTTGAATAAATAAGTGTATCTCCAACACTTTTTTTAAGTCCCCATTGAAGGACGGTCTGGTCGGCAAAACCGTAAATGATGTTTTTACCAGGCGACCTTTCGATCATTTCCCATGGATTCGACGGATTGGCTTCAGGATGTAAAGATGCAAAACTGAATGCCTTGTTTTCGGCCAGATAAGAATTATCTATGCCAAGAAGGGGAGGAGAACTTACTTGATTGAGATTAAGACAACTTGCATCATCGCCCTGTAATTTTCTCGCCTGAACAAATATCATTTCATTAGCTGGAAAATTATTAAGACCAAATTTCTTTTTACCCTCAGGAGTATTCAGATTTTCTTTTACAGGGGTAGAGGTTTCGGCCCAGATGAGGAAACCACCTGTTCCACCTGCTGTTGACGTGCTCTTATCAGTAATTTCAAGCCTGTTGGCCCCTGTAATAATTAAAGCAAATAAGCCTGCTGAAATGAGCAAAACCGGTAAGACGGCTCTGGCAGGATAAAAGTGATAATAACTTCGTGAAAGATTACGAATGAAACCGGATGAAGAATTATCAGGTTTGTAATAGACTACCAGACCATAAAAAAGTAAAATCAAACCTGCAAAAAGGAACGTACCTGATATATATGATATAATCAATGAAGGTTCGGTTGATATAAATATATTTAAAATTGAGAGTAGAATACCGGAAATTATGAAAAATAGACAGAAAGCGGTTGTAAGTTTTGTTTTTTTCGACGGAAGTCGGAATTGTCTGCCGTCTTTTTCTGACATTTTCAGCAAAAACTTCTTCGTCCTGTTATACTGAATTAATAATGAAAGGATTAAAGTTGATAAAAAGCCTGTAAAAATAGGCATTGCTCCGTTATATGCAATAATCATATCAGCATTAACGGCGCCTTGCCAAACGGTATTAAGTGCTTTAATAATTATTAAGTTAAACAGCATCCCGGCGAAGGCTCCTGTAAAAGCACCGGTTAAGCCAATAATGAAATGTTCAGTAGTTAGGATATTAATTATCTTCTTATTTTTAAAACCAAGAGCAAAGAGAGAAAATATATGTTCCTTATGAAATTCGAGATATGAATTTATTGCAAGTATGAGGAGTAAAATACAGGCCGCAATGATGAAAAATCCCAGTGCAAGGAACAGTGTGCCAAAGTCAACACTTCCTGCTGTCGCTTTCATCATTTCATTTCTGATATTGATTGCTTTAAAACCAAGGCATCCGGGATTAATATTACCTGTAAGAGCATATATTACTTCATTTTTCCCGGCTCCTGAAGCTATTCTGATAGCAGTTGCCTGACCAAAATTGCTACCCCAAATTTCTTTACCTTTTTCATAATTGAGAAAGATTTTTGGTGTACCCTGATATTTATTCCAGTAGTCTTCATCTTTTTTTCTTATAAGTTCGGTTTTAATACTCACACCGGCATCCCATGCAGTACACGACTTTTTTCCTGCTATACCTGGAAAATCCGGCATAAGTTCAGGATCGTTCCAAATATCTTCAATTTTAACAACGCCCGACACAAAAAAACTATCTTCTTTTTCAACAAGTTCTTTGATTCTTTCAGGATCATACCATTTCAGAATCAATGTGTCGCCCTTCTTTGCCCCGATATCATCTGCCAGCCAGCTATTAATCAGTATATTATTGCCTTCGGGAATGTCCTTATATATTGCCTTCCCAACTGCAGATGCAAATGAATAAGGATTAACTGCTTCATCCTTCCGTGTCGTGTTCACCAGATATGTAATTAAAGGAACAGCATCAGGAATAACATGCCGGATTTCATCAATTAAAGACTGATCAATAAAAATCCTTGAAGATGTTATTTCGGTCAGACCTGTAGCTTTATTTGTTCTGACTTTAATTCCAACATCGGACGGAATAAGTATACTCTTTAGTTTACCAGTAAGTTCCTCCTCATTCAGATTGCTTTTATAATCGATAAGTATCTTGTTGGCACGTTTAGTGCGACTTAGTTCTGTTATATCGACAAATACATTGCATGGAATGATCTGACTGATACCAAGAGAAAAATTCCCTGTTTCCCTTTCCGACAGTATATATTTTATCTTAAATACATGAGTGGATACTTCACCTAAAGAAGGAGCAAAAGGGAAACCCGACGGGAGATCATCTATAAGTTTATGATTTAGTATGATTTCATCACCTATCGAGAGATTTAGAGCTCTGGCAAATTTTTCATTTACCGCGGCTTCGCCCAGCCCGATATATTTATCATGTAAATTATGAAAATAGAAAAAATCGTGATTAATGCCGTAAATTTTAATATTTTGCCTTCGGTTCCCGTTTCCGTTTTCGTTAAATTTCTGCGCTGTGCCTTCCATTTCAAGCATTGAAGTACATTCAACTCCGGTAATACTTTCAAGTTTCCCTGATATCGAAGCATTAAAATATCTTAATCCAGAACTTATTATAAAGCCAGTGTTCCCGATCTTATTCATTGCTGAGTTTTTTAAACTTTCACGAACTGAATATCCGGTAAGTAGAGAACCAGTTATCACTGCAGTAAGAATAAGTATAATTGCAGCCTGATGTAAGGCCTGTTTTTTATAATAGACCAGTGACTTCAGAGCCAGATTTATCTTCGGTTTCATTTATTAAAGTTCATATTCTGGAGACTTTTCCTTCTTCTATTTTGTAAATAACCGACATCTTTTTTGCAAGTTTTTCAGAATGGGTGGCAAGAATTACTGTAGTTCCTTCCATTGAGCTTATTTCCTTTAACAAGTCGCCGAGGATGTCAGCATTGGTGGCATCGAGCGAGCCAGTTGGTTCATCGGCCAGTAATAAATCGGGCTTATTTATAAGAGCTCTTACCAGAGCCGCCCTCTGAGCCTCTCCACCTGACACTTGAAATGGATATTTTTCAGAAATAGTGTCTATCCCGGTTTTTTGCATTAGTTCTATGACATAGCCTCTTTTTTCATTATATTTTTCATCGTCAACTTCACCTGCAAAAAGCGGTAACAAAATATTATCAATGATTGTAAGATAAGGCAGGAGAAGATGATCTTGAAAAATAAACCCTGTATATTTATTTCTGTATTCGGCAGCCTCGTCGTTTGAAAAATTATTCAGTATTCTTTCTCTGAAAAAAATTTCACCGGAATCCGGTTTATCAAGTAGTCCGATAATATTTAAAAGCGTTGTTTTGCCTGAACCTGATGGTCCCATAACCGCAATAGTCTCACCTTCACTTACATCAAGGCAGAGGCCGTCAAAAACGACACCTCTTTGCGGGTATGACTTGTTGATGTTTATTAATTTTAGCATCTTGAAATTAATATGTATGACATTACAAAAGATTGGAGTAAACCTGCATAAGCGCGTTCGCCGTTTGCACGGTTGTGAGTTTAGTCAATACGTTCTTTCTGCCTCGTAAGCCTGTTTCCTTCAGTATATCACTATTCCTGAGTAAATTTAGGATATTTTCTGTCAGAGCATCTACAGTGTCGGGTTCATAAAGAATACCACCATCGGTAGCTTCGATTATTTCAGGAAAAGAACCTGTAGAAGGTTCAACAACAGGAACTCCTGCGGCATTGGCTTCTAACACGTAAAGGCCATAAGCATCCGGTTTTCTCACAGGCACACTTATAAGACAAACCGATTCGAGGAATTCCGTTTTTCCTTTTCCCTGAAATTCCTGAAATATTCTCACTGAATTTTTAAATCCGCTATCATTTATCTTTTTTATCTGTTCCTTGATAAACGGCTTATCATCCGCTGTGTAACCGCCACATACGTGAAGGTTTAAATTTTCGAAATCTCCGCTATCTTTTATTTTAATGAAAGCATCGACAAGTTTGTCAAATCCATTGTTATAGCTTACTCTCGACAAAAAACCTATTGCTGGTTCAACTGCTTTTTTCGCAGCAGGAATAACTGCTGTTTCAGGCTCGATTCCTGTAGGTACAATTTTAATTTTGTCGCTGCTGATTCCTGTTTTCGAAACAATAAAATCTCTGAAATATTTGCTTGGAGATATGAAAGCATCAACATTAACCGATTCTTTTCCAATCATTTTCCATGCTTTCGACTGGTAAGGTTCCTTCATCTCGTTAATCCAGTCATCCTCATTTTGAAGCGAGCATACTATTTTTACATCGAGATAATCCTTAATTTGTTTTGCCAGTCCTATGATAAGAGAATTTGAAAGGTGAATGATATCGGGTTTTGCACTCTCTCGAAGGTACTTAACCAGGTTTTCGAGTTCTTTTATGTGTTTACGCGAAGAGCTGTCAATCAGGCTTAATGTCATTTCTTCAAGTCCAGAAGTTCGTGTAGAACTTGCGCTTTTTGCTGCAATATTAAGCAGGGGAGGAGAGTCAAATATCTTTTCGAGAAATGTTGGCATTTTTTCTAATGCCGGAATTTTCTCCCTTATAAAAAGTGATACTGCTCCAAAAAAAACATCTGTACTGAAACCGTTTTCAACATAAATTTTTTCAGGAGGCAAATAAAGAGGAAGTGCTTCGACTTCGGCATTTTCGTATTTCTTTATCGCTTTAAAAAAAAGCATATCGCGATAACAATTAGTACAATAAAAAGAGCCGCCGGAGCTCGTTACAAGATAAACTATTTTCATTTTTTTTGTCCAAAAACCAGTAACCTGCCATTTTCTGCCAGAATATAAAACTTGTCTTTTGTAATTGCTGGCGAACTGCTTATAGGAGATCCTGCATTAAAACTCCATAATTTTTTCCCACTCTTAAGCTCAAGCATATAAACATATCCATCCATACTGCCAAAAATAACTTTCGTTGGTGTTACAACAGCCGAGCCTGTGATACGACCGTTTGTCATGAATTTCCATAACAGTTTTCCATCATCCGCTCTATAACAGTATAAATATTTGTCTTCGTTGCCTATAATAACATAATTACCCAGAACAGCAGGAATGCCAACTATTGCGCCGGAAGTCTCCTGCGCCGGTATAGTCCACATAATTTTTCCGACTGAAATATCCAGACAGTAAAAATTACCGTTATAATCGCCGAAGTATGCTTTGTCATTTACAACTGCGGGGGAAGCGGCAATATAATTACCAGTTTCATAAGTTTTCCTTTCCGTTCCGGTTCTCGGATCCACCACTCTTATCACTCCATCGCATCCTCCGAAGATTATCCTGTTGTAAGAAACTGAAGGTGTACCATTAACATAATTCATCGTTTCCAGTTTCCATAACATTTTACCCGAGTTAGGATCGACGCAATGCAGAAAATAATCGTAACTTCCGAAAATTATTCCGGCTATCTTGTTTGAGAACCAGATATTAGCAGATCCTACAATCTGGTTTTCAGTAGTATATAACCATTCGCGTTTGCCTGTTAATTTATTGACGGCATGGAATGAACCATCTGATGTACCTGCATATATTTTATCGCCATACACAAGAGGAGGCGCTTCTACCGGACTTCCTGCCTCATATTTCCATTTTACTTTTCCGTCATTACCGACACCATAGATATTGCCATTGTCGTTCCCAAAATAAATGATGCCGTCAGCATATACCGGAGAGGATTTTGTTCTGGCGCCTGTCGAAATATTCCATATCATCGAAATTGATTCCGGGAAATCAATTGTAGTGCTTCCGGAAAGGTCACTTTTCCCACGAAAAATAGGCCAGTTATTAATATTCTCCTGAGCGAAGGATAATTCGCTTGTAAGCAGAAAAAATGATATTAAGTGTAAATATTTCACCTGTAATTTATTATTTAAATTTTCTTAAAGCACCAGTAGGGCATACTTCAATGCAAATATCTGCTTTAGTTTTCAAAATATTTTCGAACTTTTCCGTCAAAGGTTCAGATATTCGAGTTATGAATCCTTTTCTTATAAAGCAAAGAGAAGGATCATCTTTACTATCGTCACAAACTCTTACACACAAGCCACATTTGATACATTTTGCATATTCAAAAACCAGGCCGGTATTATAATTTATCTTTTTTTCGATTGTGGCATTAATAAGTTTCCCTGCAGGATCCTTCAATGAATACTCTTCGGCAATTTCTCTCAATTTGCAATTTATTGAAGCCCTGCAGTCGCAATGCATGCAGTTTTCGGCTTCAGTTGCTGCTGATTCGAAATCCGATATTTCCCTTATCCTTGTCCCATTTCCGATGCACTCCTTAAGCCATTCTTTTAATTCATTGTCGCCGAGCTTTCCAATCCTCGAATTGAAACGATTTCTTACTGGATTGATATTTTTTATTCCCTTCTGTGCTGAAGCTTCTTTGCCAGGCTGTTTATTCGCATTATTCGTATCCTGATGGTGATCATATTTATTTATACTCTGTGCTATGAATAGTTGAATGTTACGGATTGAAACAGGCTTGTCTATTTTTTTCCTCCTGCATGCATTTTCACAATAGCTATTGCAGTTAACACACATTATTTCAGGTGTTGTTATTTCGGTTCTGGCAAGTTCGATTGCCTTTTGAAATTCTCCAGACATCAGTAATCTGTTCATCAGAGGTATATTATAACCAGCCGGACAAACAAGCCTGCATGGAGCTTCACACTCGGCTCTGTGTTCCAGAAGAAGAAGTTCAACAGCTTTTTTCCTCATTTCCACTACATCTTCCCCTGTTGTATTAATTTCCATTTCATTCTCGACTAATGCTGAACATGAAGGAATATAACTATTTGAAACATTATTTTTTACAATACATACCATACATGAAGAGTAATATTCCACACCTTCTTTATGGCATAACGTGGGAATATGAATACCCGCCCTGGTGGCAGCTTCGAAAATAGTCTGACCTTCTTCAGCTTCTATTTCAATATTGTCAATTTTCAGTTTGATCATTTACATTAACAATTTCGACGGCATCGTATTGACATACAACCCTGCAATTATCACACTTTGTACATAGTTCCTGATTAATTTCATGTTTCTCGTATGGCTTAAATTCTATCGCAGAGACAGGACACTCCTGAGAACACTTTGTACAACCTATACAATTATTATTTATCACATATTTTATAAGATCTTTACATTTCTTAGCAGGGCAATATCCTCTCGTATGAGCTTCATACTCATCCCTGAAATATCTTAGTCCTGTAAGAACAGGGTTTGGAGCAGTTTTCCCAAGTCCACACAAGCTTCCGTTTTTGACTAAAATACAAAGTTTTTCAAGTTCGTCAATTTCAGCAATTGAAGCTTTTCCTTCGCTTAATCGCTCGATGATATCGAGCATCCTTTTTGTGCCGACTCGGCAGAAAGTACATTTCCCGCACAACTGTTTATGAGTGAATGTCAGAAAGTATTTTGCAATATCCACCATGCAGTCGGTATCATCTAAGACAACCAATCCACCTGATCCCATCATTGCACCCAAATTTGTGAGCTCTTCATAATCAACATGTATGTCGGACATTGTTTCAGGGATACAACCACCAGAAGGTCCGCCAATCTGAACTGCTTTGAATTTTCTTCCTTCGCCCACGCCATTTCCGATATTTTCTACGATTTCCCTTATAGTTATACCCATTGGAACTTCTATTAGGCCTCCTTTTGAAATTTTCCCTGCAAGTGCAAAAACCTTGGTACCTTTACTTTTCTCTGTGCCGATATTTCTGAAAGTATTGCTTCCGTTGTTAATTATCCATGGCACAAGTGCAAATGTCTCCACATTATTTACCAGTGTAGGTTTGTTTTTATAACCTTTAACGGCAGGGTAAGGAGGCCTTAGACGCGGTGTACCTCTTTTACCTTCCAGGGAAGCGATAAGAGCAGTCTCTTCTCCACATACAAATGCTCCTGCACCTTCAAATATCCTGACATCTAATGAAAAACCAGACTGAAAAATATTTTTTCCGAGCAAACCTTTATTATAGCATATTTCTATTGCATTTCTGACTCTTGAAACAGCAAGAGGGTATTCAGCTCTTATATAAAAAATACCTTCATTTGCGCCTGTAGCTAAAGCTGCTATCATCATACCTTCAATTACCCTGAAGGGAAACGATTCAAGCAGCATTCTGTCCATAAACGCTCCCGGATCACCTTCGTCACCGTTACAAACTATATACTTTGGAAAATCTTTTGCCTCTTCAAATATTTCCCATTTTTTGCCAGTAGGAAATCCGGCACCTCCACGACCTCTTAATCCACTTTCAGTTATAGTATCAATGATTTTTATATGATCGGGCAGAAGAATACATCTCTTAAACGCATCGAAGCCTCCCAGAGCAACGTATTCATCATACGAGTCGGGAGAAAGTATTCCACTATGGAGAGTTGCTATACGAACTTGTAGATGCAGAAAATTATTAAGAAATTTTTCTCTTTGTTCCCCAGGGATATTTACAGGGCTTTCAAGCACTTTATCCGACATAAAAGTATCTACCAGATCATTAATTTTATATTTAATCTTCTTATTTAACGATACCGGCTTAACATGGTTAAGTATTATTTCCTCAACTTGATCCTTGTTTACTCTGGTATAGCGTATATGTGTGTCATCCTTTGTAACAATTTCGAGCAGAGGTGTCTGATTGCAAACTCCGACACAACCTACAGGTTTAATTCTTATATTTAGATCATATTTATCTTTTATTTCAATAAGTCTGGAAAGAACTTCCTTGCTGCCACCTGCAACACAACATGAACCGACGCCAATTCTGACTTCTGCATCTGGTTCATTTGCTATACCCTCTTTTTTAATTGAAAACTCCTGTGCGTGTGATTCTAGAAAATTTTTTATTATTTCACCCGCCTGAGTGGGATTTACATGACCATAAGTTTTACCATCTATTTGAACTACGGGCGCAAGAGTGCAGCAACCAAGACATGCCACTTCTTCTATTGAAAACATATTATCAGGCGACGTGCTCGTGTCAGGGCCTATTTTAAGCTCCCTCTGGAAAGCTTCAGAGAGAAGTCGTGATCCTTTTACGTGGCAAGCAGTTCCGGAACATATCTTGATGATATGTTTACCTACGGGCATGTGCCTGAATTGAGAATAGAATGTTGAGACTCCTGAAATCTGTCCGGGAGTTATATCACTCACTTCACATATATGCTTTAGCGCTTCAGAAGGAAGATAATTAAGCCGTCTCTGTACTTCCTGAAGTATAGGAATAACTTTTTCCTTTTCACGTCCTATGTTTGCAACAACTTCTTCAACGACGGAAATAATTTCGCTGGTATCTGTCGGCTTACAGTTACAGGATTCAATATTAATATTTATTTCTTCTTTCTTCAATTTTGTTGTGATATGCAATAGAGATTATTTCTTGTTCTTATATAAATATTCTTTTCTGAAAATGCCGGAGTACAGTCCGACTGTTCCCCTATGGATAATGTTCCTATAAGTTCAAATTTCTTTGAAGCTTTTATTATATGCATAGTACCGGTGCGATCGAGAAGGTAAATTTTACCGTCGGCGATTATAGGGGAAGCGTAAAACGGATCCATGAAATAATGTGTCCAGATAGTATCTCCATTCTGTGCATTATAACATGCTACATCACCATATCCTGTAGCTATAATGAGAATTTCATTATTTGCAACAGGACTTGATACATCGGAAGTAAATGTATTGTCTTCCCATACAATTCTGGCATTTGGTACAGCTTTTATTGCCGCCAGTTTCTGATAATCTGTCTCGGCATATACCATTGAACTGTTGACGGCAAGAGATGGAGCTACATCGCCTGTCAGACAATCGACTGACCAGAGTTCTTTTCCGTCAAATGGATCAAAGGCGGTAACTGCCGGATTCCCATTTATTATAACCTGTGGTTTGTTATTGAAAATACCGATAACAGGAGAAGACCAGACAGGATCTCCGGATCTTGGAGTTTCCCATATAACTTTGCCTGTACTTATGTCAAATCCCATTATTGATAGCTTTTGATCGGAATCGTGCTGAACAATAAGGGTATTTTCATAGATAATCAGAGAACATGAATATCCATAAGCATTCTCAAGTGGTCCGACGTTAATAGCCCATTTTTTATTTCCATCGTGGTCGAGACAAATCAGGTTGCCATTTGCAAAAATGGCACATACCGCATCATTATTTACAGCTGCAGTCGGGGTAGCGAGCCCTGCTTCGGCATCCATCTTCGGTGGTTCCGAAGGTTCTCCAGGTATTCCTGAAGCCGATGCAGTCCATAATATCTTACCGCTTATTTTATCAATACAATATACTTCACACTGAGTACCTTCTGCTCCTGTAATAAACACTTTGTTCCCCCATATTACAGGGGAGCTTTTCCCATATTTTGGCACTTGAACTTTCCATTTTATATTTTCCCCGGTTTCTGTGTTCCATTCTAAAGGATAACCTGAGCCTCCGGCTATACCGCGGCCGTACTGGCCTCTAAAAGAAGGGAAGTTTATGGAATCAGGTATGAATTCTTCCATAAGTATGCCGGTTTCCAGTACTTCGCCTGATTTATCGGTCTTTACTACTCTGCTCTTTTTCTCTTCGGCCGCAATGCGTGTGGAACTGAAATCGGGAAGGTTATTTCTGAGAATGAAGGATATAATAATGGCTCCTGCAGTCAAAATCGAACCGGACAAAAGAAGGTATTTCCTGCTACTTGCCTGAACAATGGTTTGATCCTGTTTTGGACCAGGAATTGAAGGTGTAACTTTTTCATTTTCTGAAATCAAATACTGGCAGAATATAAAAATAATAGCACCTGCAAGCAATAAATAAGAGCCCGTTTCAACTTGCCTGCGTGAAGAAAAATACGCTTTACGTGCCATAAGGTCAATGGCTCTTACTTGTTCAGCCTTCAATGCGTTATCCGGATCTTTATCGTATTGTTCTTTAATCCATTGAAAGGCAGGATTATCTAAAGGATTGATTGTCTTTAACTGAATGTAACTGAATATCATAGTTAAAGCCACGATGATAGTAAATATCCCTGATATATGACTGATTGATTTAAGAATATCTATTTCTTTTTCTGTTAATTTTCTCATTTATTCGTTTTTTTGACTTCAACAGGGCAATATTTGAAGCATCTTCCACAACTGTAACATTTACCCTGATTCGGTTTATATTCTGTTCTTTTCCTCGACATCGTTAAGGAAAGCAAACTAATTCCGAAAGACATTCCAAGGAATATACCTGCCCAAGGAGCTGCTTTTTTGAACCTGTTGATTATTGTTATTTCATTCGCAAAAAGTTCTTCATCAGTCTGCCCCGTTTCTTTATATGCTATAGCAGCCTTTGATACTGCTTCAATGCCTTTCTCATTCTCAATTCTTATTTCCTGGGCAAGACGTACATCCCTGTGAATTTTTGACAAACCTGGAGCCATATTATAAAATAAAAATCCTCCTGCAACAGCAAACAACGGGATAAGTAGAAAATATAAAATAAATCTCTTTCTTGATTGTTCGGGAGGTTCTTTAGGATATTCCGTATTAGATGGTAAGATTGCATTGTAAGGGCAGGCATCTTCTTCGCATAGCCTACAATTTGTACACTCCGAAGGAGTAATACTTAAATGGTTACTGGCAAACCTTGAGAAGATATTCATTATAACGCCATAAGGACACAGGAATCTGCAATATGGACGATTTATAAAAATCCCTGCAATTAATAAGAGTATGCCGAAGATTATCATCGTATATGGAGCATCCAGACGAAATATTCCAACAAAAGGATCGTACCTGCAAATCAAAAATGTGCTTTGAGTAGCAGAAAACAGCACTGCAAGAGCAAGATATATAAATGGCACTGCAGACATTGCAGTCTCGATGCTCTTTGGAAGCTTGACAGGTTTTAATCCTGTAAGTTCCTGAATTGCTCCAAGAGGGCATACTCCTGCACAAAACACCCTTCCGAATAAAAGCGCAAAGACAAGCGGTATAATAAAGAACAATAAAGCCGTAAGTGGAATTGTGTAATCCTTATTAAACAGAGCAAGGGAAACATTTTGAATAGAGCCGACAGCACAAATACAACCTTCTCTGAAGAATCCGAAATAAGCCAGAGAGAAAACCGACATCCATACCAGGCCCTGCCGTGAGTGTTTCTTTATGGCAAGCCAGGCTGTTAAAGAAAGAGCTGCTATAAGAACACCAACATCGATATATTCCCATACAATCGATCTCTGTAACGGCATCTGATTTTCGGGGTAAACATATCCCGATTCGAATTCAGGACGCGGAAACCGCTCCTGGGCAAACAATACTGAATGCCATAAGAGCATTATTATTAAGAGTAGATATGGGAGTGAATTCTTCTTCATCTATATTTAATGAGTTCTTTATTGCCGCTACGCTTTGTCTTTAGGTATATATTGATTTTCAGCAGGAACACGTGAGACTGCCTTCGACGGACAATTTCTGGCTATTGAACAGTCGTTGCAATTCACGCACAAATCCTGTTTTATCTGCATATAAAGCGAACCGTTTCCGAAATCTTTGCATCCCTTTACACATTTTGCACAACCGTCGCACAAATCCTCATTGATATTATACTCGAAGAAAGGTTCTTCCACGAATTTCCTTTCAATTGCGCCTGTAGGGCACATCTGTACTTCAGCGCCGGTGCTTATTGTCTTTGCCCCCTCCTTGAGAAATCCTCCGCAGAGATCACAGTAACCGCATAAAGTATATGCATGCATACATTTTGACGCTGAAGGTGTAAGAACACAGCTTGTCTTACAGTTACCACATGCAGTGCATTTGAAAGGATCGATCTGCCACACGTAACCCGATGCTGTTGTCTTTTTTAAGAGTGCAACAGGAAGGGCAACAACAGGAACGGCTAAAATAATCTCCCCGGCCTTTTTTACAAAATCGCGTCTTGACTGATATTTATTTTTTTCTCCTTTCATCTTTTATCTGTTAAAAATTTACTGCAATTGGATTCTCCTCTGCAAATGCCTTTCCACTGACACCCATTGCACTCGTTTCCAACAACAGTTCTCCAGCTTAATAAAAGCGTAATCGCAACAAGTAAAGTTGCAAGAACAGCTCGAATAAACTTTTTCAGAAAATCGGCCCGTGTTATGTCCATAAAAGTTTTAATTATATCGTTCTATAAATAAATTCAGTTCCTGTGTAAAAGTTATTTTCTTATAAATACATATAGCTTCCCATCTGCGGGATTTGCCCCATAAATGATGTTTCCGTCAATTGATGCAACATCGAGTGGAACAGAAGCTACAAAATTATTATTTGAAGAAACATACTCAAAAAAGCCACCTTCAGGCCCCATTATTTTTATTCTGTTCATTCCCTTTTCAGATGTTACAAATCCCTGCGGTATAACGGTAAAATGAGCAGGGTTGCAACATCCGCAAAAATCTTCTGGAGCTGTGCCTGATTTACCGAATGTAGATTGAAATTGACCTTCGATGCTTCTTTTCTCAATTCTGAAATTACCTGTATGCGCGAGAAACAGGGTATTATCAGGTGTGAGGAAAACATCGAAATAAGGGCTCGGTATAAGCAGTTTCTCACCCGAATGTCCAATAATTGAAATAACCTCGCCGTCTTTTTTCATAATATACACTATTTTGTTTCCTGCGTCGGCTACTGCCAGATAATTCTTATTTGCCGATATAGATGTAAAAAGGGAATTTTCATCATAAGGACCCCATTCTCCTATAGGTTTTCCACCTGTGTTTACAAGAAATATCAATTCTTCTGAAGTTGCAAAAACAGTATCTCCCGATACGGTAATTGCAGTTATTTTATCGGGAGTGCTTTGAGTCCAGATTTCTTTCAAATCTTTATCATAGCAAGACAAGAATGAATCCCCGCCAAGGAAAATATTACCCTCAGGCGAAACAGCAACAGCCTTTAAACCCTGTGCGACGAAGACTTCCTGTAAAACTTTCCATTGTTCAGGAGGAGAAGTCTTTTCGGCTTCGACGGCATTTTCTTTAAATTCGGCCGGCTTTCGCGCTGTATCATATATAATGTACACTATAAAAGCCAGTATTATGAGAATTGAGAATAATGCCAGCAATCTTTGTTTTTTCATTTCTTACTGTTTTTTTCCGATATAAAGACAAACCATATTCCTTGAATCCCTGAGTATGAGATAATCACCCGCCAGAGCCATGGGAGCCCAGGCTTCAATGCCATCCATGATTTTATATTTAGACAACAATGATGCTCCTGTTGTTCCAATTTTAAAGATATGGAGATTTGCATCATCATCGAGGAGAAACATCCTGTCGCCGCTTATCAGATAAGGGCCAAGACCTCTTCCGTACCTGTTTTCCCTTCCACTCGACCAGACAGGTGTTCGGAGATCGGAAACATTATAGCAAACCAGTTGTTTTTTTAATTCTCCTGCGTTCTCGGGCATTACCGTCCACATAAGGTCGCCGGTAATTATAGGAGTGTGCTGGTCACTCGATGCTCCCTCCATTGCTTTGTGCATTTCCACAACCGATGCGGTGAATGATGAACCGTCGTAATTTATTTTTAATCTGGCGCCGCCTGCTCCGTAACTTCCGAAAACAGCTATCTCATTATTTTTCAGCAGTAACGGAGATGCAACTGAAGTTGCAGGATTCCATTCTTTTGTTGTCCAGAGAAGTCTGCCTCTGTCGTTGTCCTCGGCTGATACGCCGCAGACGCCACCGATAGCGTTGTACACATACATTTTCTTTCCGTGAATTACCATTGGCATTATCGATCCGTGCGACATCCTGAGAGTGTCAGGATTTGGCGTTCTCCATAATTCCTTTCCCGTGGCGCAATCGATGCCTATCATTAATGCCTTACCGCCGGTTGAAATAACTGCAATATCGTTATCTATTAACGGACACTGCCCTGTATACCAGTCGGGAACAATTCTTCCCTTAGTAGTGCCGGGAATTGCAAATTCTTTTTCAATGTCGAGCGTCCAGAAAAGATTTCCTGAAATCGGATCCAAACACATAACATGCGCTCTCGGACCTATAGTCACAAGATATTTATCAGTTACAGCAGGAATTGTTCTCGAATAACCGTGATTCCTTTTCAAATCAACATAATACCATCTTCGCCATATTTCGATACCCGACTTCAATGAGAAACATCTCAGTACGTCTGCTTTACGACGCTCATCATAATCCAATACATATACTCTGCCGTCATGTACCGAAGCCCCGGCATAACCCTCGCCAAGAGTTTTTTTCCAGACAACAGGAGGCCCTGTCGAATCCCACGATTCAGCAAGAGGAACAGTGTCATGGTTTATGTTGTCGAAATACATTCCTCTGAACCTGGGCCATTCACCATAAGCATATTCATCGAATTGATTGAGGGTGTCAAAGAACTCACCTATAACTACACTATCTGGCCGTGGCTCTATCTTTGGCCTGTTGTCCATACCAGGAACCCGCTCAACTATTTCTGCAGGATAATGGTCCTCCGCAAACCACCATATCAGTACGACTACTGCAATTAATGCAAAAAATACTGTTATTAAATTTTTATATATTTTTTCCGGCAACACTTTATTCAACTACTTTGTATGTCTATCACTTTTTGTTAAGATTTTCTTCCCGTATTTGTTTTACATTTTTCATACGTAAATATTTTGCCTGACTTTTAAATATCAATAAATAATAATAGTTTTTCTTAATTAATCGGCATTTCCTTTTTTGCCCCCTAAATCCGCCAGCTGGCGGACTTATTTCTCTGGTACCTCGCTTTTCCTCCCCACTTTGGGGATGTATGGACAATAGACTTGGTATACAAGGGGCTATAGACATGGTATACATTTTTATAAAGTTATAGTTCTTATTAATTGATTGCAAAAATATATTTCATAAGTATTGTTTTCTTTTGATTCTCTTAC